>JAABUZ0100002998.1_pt1 | contig 26359 bp, 30 predicted proteins | sample 5562091 | NCBI WGS metagenome assembly JAABUZ01 (sample SAMN12813069, study PRJNA571459) | rock metagenome | isolation source: Antarctica rocks | place: Antarctica: Victoria Land, Linnaeus Terrace sud | collected 2015-12-21 | reverse complement strand
TGTTGGGCTCGGTCGGTCCAGGAATCGCATTACAACGGTTCCGATTTTGGGTGGGCTACACCACGAGTACCCAAGAGTGGCCTGAACCCTTCGAGAGGCAAGCCATAGCACCTGAAGAGATTGAGTTCCGCATTCCATGGTGTTTTTGAACTGCTGGAAGGACCTTCCACCCTCTCGTCTCCCACTGAAGGAGAGGATGAACTGCCTCTCCTCCTGCATTCCATTCATCGATGCATGCTAGAACTCAGAGAACATGCAGAAAGGAAGAGCAAAATCACTCATGTTGAGCACGGATGTACGAAGTAGCCACCACAGGCAGGCACAGCACACGGCCCTCCAAGTCGCCCGGAAGATCCAACGTACTGACACCTTCCAGCAGAAGTATGCTCTGCGTGCAGGGATTGAAGCAACCATCTCGCAAGGAGTACGTGCCTTTGATCTGCATCGTTCTCGGTATCTGGGTAGGCCGAAACCGCATGTGCAGCATCTTAGCATTGCTGCGGCAATCAATCTCGTTCGCCTCGTTGCCTGGCTTGATGGCGATCTGCTCGCTCCTACCAGGGTTTCCGCTTTTGAAAAGCTTTTCAATGCGGCGTAGGAAGTTTGCCAGCAGTGTCAAAAATGGGTGAAGATCAGCATTATCTCTCTCTTTTAGAACGCATAAGCCCTGTGTGGTCTTCATACTGTGATACCAATTATTGCAGATAGAGCGAGACCAAAGCATCTTTGAGAGCAGCCTCATCAGTAACTGTAATCTCAACACGCCTATGGCCACTTACCATAATAAAACCTTGGATCAGGCTATGAGCGTCGAAGGTGGGATGCACTTCAACGCCGCTCCTATCTTTTACCAGGCTGTCCAGGTGCCAGTGCCAATTCCAGGATTTTTCCCGACTCTTGCCAGGGCGTTCCAGGCGCACAATATAGCGTTTCTGTAGCAAACTTTTCCCAAAGACATGCTCTCCATATTCACTTAACAGGCTTTCCATGAGAGGATTGAGCGCCTCAACCTCCTGCAACTGTATGCGAGCGCAATCCTGTTGATCGCGCTCATGTATTTTCTTGCTGGACTTACCCATTCGTTGCGCTCGTTGTCGCCGCGCTACAGCTTCATCGAACCAACTCATCTTATCCCGTTTCTATTTCTACTTATCCTGTTTCTAAAGGAGCAGATCCTGGAGACGACGAGCATGCACTATAAAGGAGCGCTCATCAAGCTCAACATCATCATAGGTCAGTGTTTGACCCTGAGCAATATCGCGTCGCACCCGCGCCCGCTCAGAAAGGCCTAATGGTAACATCCTCGCTTCTATGGCCACATCCGCCCGCTCAATACCGCCATGAACCGTAGTAGCACCAAGTCCGTCCAACACCTCGCCAGCATGCAAATCGCGTTTTGCGACGGTCGTTGTTTCTGCAACAGGAGGTCCTTGCGGAGCCAGCGTCGTCTGTTTAAGCAGCACTGCCTGAGCGACGGAGATAGGGGTTTCAATATTGGCCAGGTGATACGGTCTATACAGGGCCCAGTAGGGACCAGGCCCGAGGCGCAAATATTTCAGGTCCTTAATGACTTTTGGCTGGTCGGTGGTGATGATCAGAAAGACCCCTGGAGCTATGTCCCCCAGTGCATAGTCAACGACCCCACGCTGACTTAAAATACCGCCATCTTCTTTCGGACAAAAAATCTGCGCCAGCGTATCCGGTGTTGCACGTGGTCCATGCATGCCACTGATATCGGGAATCAATCCTGTTGCATTGGCCACGGCTGTCATTTCTACCATCGTTTTCGATCCATCGACAAACTCGGTCAACATTTTTGGATTCATGTCTTGCCGTTTGGCCTGCTCCATCAGCTGCTGGGGGGTCGCTGTACGGTTAAGAGGATTGTTTTTCCCCTTGCCGGCGGCAACTACCTCAAAGCCCAGTGCTCGGGCAAAATCGTAGAGTTCCTTAAGCGAACCAGGCTCATCGCCGGCAGAAGTCGTATACACCACTTGGGCAGCATCAGCCATACGCTTGAGTAGATAGCCAACCGTCACGTCGGTCTCAACATTGAGCAAGATGATATGACGACGAGCGAGAATCGTGCGATACGCCACTTGTGCTCCAATCGAAGGGAGGCCCGTCGCTTCGACGACCGCCTCGACAGCAGCCACTTCTGGAATCAGTGCTGCATTAGATGTCACAATTCGCTTGCCCGCTGCTAGTGCTTGATTGGCTTGCGCAAGAGTAGCATTCGCAGGCAGGGTAACCACCTGATCTTCGCTCAGGCCAATATTGTGAAAGGCGGTGGCAGCCCGTTGCAGGTCAATGTCGGCGGCGGCAACGACTTCCATGCCTTGCATCAGGTCTATTTGGGCAATTATGCCCGCACCCATCTGCCCCACCCCGACCAGACCCACACCAATCGGCTGGTTCCTCTGCTGGCGCAGCTCAAGTTCTTTTACCAGATTCATAGTTCGTTACTCCTTTAGCCCAAAAAACTCGAAGGTCGTCCCTACGGTAGGAAGTGCTTCCAGAGCTGGCTCTACAGAAACTGCTCCCGGAAGATTGGCCGTCGTCGCTCCGTCGAAATGCACCACCACATGCCCCAATTCCGTCAGATTCGCATTAACCTTCTCACCTACCGCCGTCAGGCGATACCATTGGGGCTGCTGAGTATCCGTATCCACCATTCTCGTCTCACCCATCGTAGTAAGACGATACTGATGGGCTCTTTCAGCGCCAGAAGGCGGTGAGAACTTCAGGTAATCCCCAGTGACCAACTCTGAAGCTAATTGCGTTCCATTATGTATCAGCGACAAGGCGCCTAGCTCTGCAGGGACAGTCTCACCAAAGAAAATCAATACCTCATAGGGGAGAAACTGGAGAAACTCGGGAACTATAGACCCGATCTCTTGAATCACACCCTGGTACTTTAGTGAATGAGCAACCACATACCCTCCTTAATTTTGTAGTACTTTAAACTCCTTTAGCCTAAAGCTCTCTGACTTTTCCAGTCAGAGATAATCATGAAAATAGGATTAACCCATCAGTAAGGAGTCATTTTCGTAGGAAAACTCGAAAGTTGTCCCTAGGGTAGGAAGTGCTTCCAGTGCTGGCTCCACAGAAACCGCCCCTGGAAGCTTGGCCGTCGTCGCTCCATCGAAATGGATCACCACATGCCCCAATTCCGCTAGATTAGCATTTGCGCTCTCACCTACCGCGGTCAGACGAAATGACTGAGGCTGTTCATGTTCAGTGCCAGAAGGCGGTGAGAACTTCAGGTAATCCCCCGCAGCTAGCTCTGAGACCAATTGCGTTCCATTATGCACCAGTGCCGTGTCACGAAGCTCTTCAGGAGCAGTCTCGCCAAAGAAAATCAAAATACCATGTGCGAGAAACTCGGGAACCAGAAACCCAATCGATTGAATCACACCCTGGTACTTCACAGAATGAGGAGCCACATTACCTCCTTTGGGGTGCAAACTATTGCATCCCTGAGACTACTCAATCACCTTGATATCTTCTGGTTTGACCCCCGAGACAAAGATGTCTTCTTTGATAAATTTTATCAATGGTCCCGAAGGGGAACTGGCCTTGACATCAATTGTAGGCAGCCGCTTCATGGGATAGACACCAATACGAGCGGTACCTCCACAATCGATGACTACACAAGCAATCTGTGATTCCGGTGCAGAGGAGCGGAAGCCATCAAAGACTTTCCCCCCTGTCAGTTCAGCAATACGCTGGGCGACAGGATGAATACCGCCGCCAGTGACACAGTAAATCAGGTCTTTTCCCGGTTGCGGTTTGATCGTGAGTGGACCCCCCCAACCACCGCGCCCTTTGCTAATGCGAACTGCTTTGTAAGCCATTGCTATTCCTCCATTGAAGTACAAATTTCGAGCAACGCACTAGGACATTTCTCATATCCTTGACACGCAACTCACAATGAGTGATGGTTTTCCTTTGCCTAATGTCCAACATACATGCCAATGCTGGCGATATAAGCGATCAGTACAGAGACTGGGCCTGTTACCAGGCGCGAGAAAAGCACGGCAGGAACTCCGATCTCCGTCGTTTCGGGCTCGGCCTCCCCTAGTGCCAGACCAACGGGAATGAAGTCGCAGCCTACCTGTGGATCGATCGCAAAAAGAGCAGGAAGAGCAAATTGGGCGGGAATGTGACCCAGCCCGATTTCTACTCCCAGCAAAGTCCCAACTACTTGCGCAATGACCGCGCCAGGCCCTAATATGGGGGAAAGGAAAGGCAGGGCACAGATGATCGAGATCAGCAGTAGGCCGAAAATGTTGGAAGCGAGCGGCGAGAGCGTATGGGCAATGAGGTTGCCGATCCCCGTGAAGAGGATGATGCCGATTAACATACTAATAAAGGCCATAAACGGCAAAATATTGCGGATTACCTGCTCAATAGTGTCTCTGCCTGCCTGATAGAGCGTGCCAACGACACCCCCTACGCTGCGGCCAATGACCTCAATGAATCTGGTTAAGCTCTTCATTACATCTCCTCCCCTGTTTGAAAACTGGATCTCTGTGTCTGCCTCATATCGGCGTCTTCGGCTGGAGTAGTGGGTCTATGAGTTCCCTCTATCACACCATTCTCTCTTGGAATGGTGGGACCAGTAAAGCTATCCGCAACCACCTCATTGGCGACTGCTGTTTCAGCAAGCTCTGACCATGTTTCTACCGGTGCAACAGAACGCCTCGCCCACATCACTGCCGTAATGCGTTCGGTAAGCAGTCCACGAAGAAAGATTACTAAGAGGCCGACCAGGAAGTAGCGTACGGCCAGGTCCCCGACATTGAGATTGAGCTTGGTGATACCAGCAGCTATACCAGCCCAGACAAAGTACTCTCCTGGATTCGCATGAGGAAAGAGGCCTAGAATGGGGTGAACGAAGGAGACCGCCGAGTCATAGAAGGCGGGCTTTTGTTTCTCTGGCAAGAAGCGCCCCATAGTATAGGCCATCGGGTTGGTAAGGAAGAAGACTGCCAGGAAGGGCAGTATCAGGTAACGCAGGAAAACGTTTCGGCTACTGACGATCGCCACTTTGTCAACGCGCTCTGGGCCTATAAAGCGAACCAGCGCATTAACTGCCGTCATTAGAACGATCAGTAAGGGGATGATTCCGGTCACGAGACTAACGAAGGTAGTGCCACCTTTCTGGAACATCCCAATAAACCCTGTTGCAATGTAAACTGCATATTGCACGAGGATCACCTCCGTGTGATAATGTTTCTACATAAACATGAAGGCATGGCGTCAGAAGAAAGATAGGATGCTTTCTTCATTTGTTCCTTCTTTGGAGGCCCACGATTACCGGACTGTCTTCTGAAAATAAACATCGGTCCCTCCCCTGTAAGCTGACCCCTAAGAGATAAATAGCGGAATATAGGGTTTTAAGCTGTTACAGGCACCCTGTTCAGTGATTTTTGAATAGCTTCTGCTGCCACGCGTGTCGCTTCTTGGACCTTTGGCGAGATACCTTTAATAAGTGGAGTATCAGGATTTGCCAATTCGTCCAAGGAACAACCTACCAGTTGCGCCACAGGTTTGAGTTTAGCAAAAACGGTCAGTCCTCGGAGTTCCTCTGCCACAATGACTTTGTGCGTGGTCGGATGTACGACAAGCACCACGTACACCCGACCACGATAGCGCCCACCAGCAAGTCCGGTAGAGGATGGGCCACGACTCCTTAAACTACTGATACGTTTATAGAAGTGGCGTGCCTGTCGGTATGCCAGGGCTAATTGCACTAACCATAAAAGGAGTGCCACTATGGCGACTTTCTCGATCATAGATACCTCCACTGGTATAAAAGGATCTTTCCTTATAGGCAGGAAGCGATAAGCTCACGAGTCACTTCAAAGAGGTTAAGAGAACAGATACGTGGGAAAGCTTGATGCAAACAAAAAAGGATGGGATATGCCTCTTCGCAGCGTAGATAGGTCAAACCTTTTTGACAAGACATCTTGACCACCATCGTCCTTTGTGACAACTAAAGCAAGTAAAAGAGGTTGTATCACAAAAAGATTGCACACTATGCGATGAAACGGAATCGCTTGGTGTTCACAATAGCTACAGTATACTGAATTTTTTATTGCCTGTCAAGGCAATAATTCTTGGATTCTTGGAAGGTACGGTTCTTTTTTACATTTAAGAGCGAATGTTTTGATCTACATAGTTGCTCGGGTTAATTCAAGAAGCTCAATACATCGAACCAAGCAGGAACTCATGGCTTAAGCGGCTAGATTAACTCTACATTCAAAAAAATGAACTAAACCCTTTCGTTGAGGTACACCTACGATTATGTTATGCTGTTGAAAGGTTCAAATAATGAGCGGTATTCCAAGTGTAAACGTGTGAGTTGACAAACGTGAAAATGAACTTCGCCATTGGTTCCTCCTTTGCCGATGGCACGCCATCTCAAATGAAAATGGCTTTTTACAGGAGAACTACTTCATTTACTACATACTCTTTCAATTCTGTACCACTCAAAGCAACAATCAGTACTGTTGAACAAAGCATAACCATGGTGCAGCGCGCCTTCACGCTCATAATCAACGTTCCAGGCAAAATCATACATAGCGCAACTTTCATTCAACTCGGATACCTCGTTATCCTCTAGCTCGAAGAGGGTGAACTCCAGTACATCTTTTGGATCACAAGAGCCTTTGACTGTCGCCGTCCCTTTACCATGGTGGTAACCAATAACAAAGCGTTCCACGCAGTCATACTGTTCTTTGATTTGCTCGGCGTTCAGTTCCCCCCCAGTGAGCATAAAGTCACGAAGCGCGAAACCATGCTCCCAGCAGTATGGCGAAAGCATAATCTCTCTACCATCATTCCAATACGCGGCATGCCCCCAGTTGGTGAGGCGTTCACAACCGACCTTACTACAAGGCACAGGGTGGTCGAAGTTAGTGAAGAACTCTTTCTCATTGTCTTTGAACATATGCAAAGAATCTCCTGTAGAGTTTTCTGTACACAACACGCGCTATTCACCTGAGCAATACCTTGCTTTTCTAGCTATAAGAGCAAAAATTTCTGATTATCACGTTTGTGCAATTTTGATCTTTTGTGCAAGTATATCATCCGACTTTTCACTTGTCAAGTGATATCAAACAAATCCTGATGCTTTGATATAAAGAGTTGTGGGGAAGGGGAAGAAAGTGATAGGCTGAGGGAAAAGCGAAGAGGAACCAAGGCATAGAAAGCAAGCAAGACGCATCTGAGGAAACCAGCATGGTCTAGGAACGGCTCAACTGGAAGCTGTCGTGCAGAGATGATGGCAAGGTTACCCAAGGATTATATGCAGGTGAGGAAATTGAAGAAATGCATGAACTCAGCGATGCTGATCGCAAAGAGATCATTCGCCAGATTGTCGAACGGGTCATTGTGGATGTCTAGGGCAGCAGCGAGCGGGTGGAGGTGCGGATCGAGTGGATCGGCGGAAGGTTCCAGCTTGGAAGTCGGGATTCGACCGATTGGCAAGCTCAGTGACCTGAGTACCTATCCACAAATCTGCCAACGGGTCCAAGAGTTGACCGAGGCTGGCTGGGCTGCTACTGCGATTGCCCGGGCGCTCTCCGACGGGGGCTATTGCCCTGCCCGTGGCACTGCCGCTTTGGGACGCAGACGATGGAGTGGGATGAAATTGGCCCGCTGGGAGTGCAGCGCCTCTTGAATGCAGCAGACCGGGATGAGGAGGCGGTGAGAGACGAGCAGCGCGCCTTTGTAATGGACCACTCGGAAGATGAGCAAGGTGTCCTGGTTGTAGACGAAACGGGCGTTGTCAAAAAATGGAAGAAATCGGTGGGAGTAGCTCGGCAATACAGTGGAACAGCAGGACGACGAGAGAACAGCCAGATAGGAGTTTTTCTGCTGTATGCGAGCACGCAAGAGCATGGCTTTATTGATCGTGCGCTCTATCTGCCCAAAGAATGGACCCAGGACCGAGTGCGCTGCCGAGAAAGAGGCCGGGATACCTGAGTCGGCGACTTTTGCCACGAATGGCGAGTTGGCACAGCAGATGCTCAGGCGGGAGTTGGCGGCAGGAGTGAAAGCCGACTGGGTGGGAGCCGATACCGTTTGTGGCTATGATGAGATGCGCGATTGGCTGGAGAGCCAGCAGCAGAAGTATGTGCTGGCAGTTCCCGAAACGCACACCTTCTGGAGGAAGGCGCGAGTCATAATCGGTAGGACTGCTGGCCGCACTTTTGCCGCCAGTGGCCTGGGTGCCATTGTCAGCGGGAGAGGGCAACCAAGGGCCGCGGCTCTATGAGTGGGCCTGGTTGCATGTCCTACAAGCGCGAAAGCAGCCAGGGGTGGACCTCGTGGTTGCTGATTCGAGCCAGCGGGTATACTACCGTGCCTGGTGCCCGACCACAACCCCACTCATGAAACTGGTGCGAGTCGTAGGCTCACGCTGGACAGTCGAAGAAGGCTTTGAGCAAGCGAAGGGGGAAGTGGGACTGGATCAGTATGAAGTGCGAGGCTTTCGGGCTTGGTATCACTTCATCACTCTCGCACAGCTGGCTCACGCCTTTCTGGCGGTCATACGGCTTCAGACACAAGTCCAGGAGCAAAAAAGGGGATGGTGAACGGGAACGGAGTGCGCTAACAGTACCAGAGGTGCATCACTTGTAACATGCGTAAGGCGAGCCAAGCTGGCGACAAGCGTTGCGTCTGCGTTGGTCCCATTTCCGCCGAGCGCATCAAGCTGTGACCAAATGCTGTGATGTGGTGAGCCGGGCATGTCGACATCCGCATCCCTCGGAGTGGGTTGTGGAGCCTATTCCAGTGGCAAGCCTGGAAGAGCTCACGCTCGCACGTTGGGAACAAGTCGGTCCGCTCTTGCCGCAGCCAGCAACCACCGGGCGTCCGGTGGTCGAACACCGTCTCATCGTAGAAGGCATTCTCTGGATCATACAGACTGGTTCAGCTTGGTGAGACCTCCCGAACGCTTGGGACCCTGGCAAACAGCGGCAAGTCGCTATCAGCTCTGGCGTCAAGAGGGACGATGGGCTCGCAGCCTGCAAGTCTTGCAAAAAGCAGAGGTTCCTCTTCTTTCATCTACATGAGTTTATTAAGTGTCGCTGTAGTACTAAGATTTCACTACTCCACTAATTCGGGACTGGATCACCTTGACAACCTCCAATAGTTTAGAGAAGTTAAACCTGTCTAAAGACAGACTTCGACAAACTCACGGGTCAACTCAAAGGGCTTATGGGCAACACGCTTGGGCAGACTCAATGTAAACAAAATAGGGTGAGATAATGCCTCAATTTTCAAACGGTAAGTAAGGGACCAAGCACGTGCAGGAATATTATGTACATACTGCTGCATAAGCTTTGTTACAGGTTTCTCTAGTGTGAAAGAACACTGATTGCACATAGTACGCTTGATATATAGTGATGCGTAGAAAATTGTATGTGGTGTGACGTCTCCACAGTGGAGACAAATCAATTCTGTTTGACAAGATATCATGATCACGCCGTCCTTTATGAACGCAAAAGCTCTTATGCTGATGCATTTATCAGCACCTCTCGCTCAATGAGACGCACTACCACTTCTCTGGATATCAAGAACGCCAATTACTGCTCAAATTCTCGGCATAGAAAAGATCTTGAGTTGTAGTAATTTTCAGATTGGTCGCGTCACTTTCAACAAGTAAGACTCGTCCCCCAATACGCTCTACCGATGCAGATGTATCAGTTCCGAAAAACTCATCACGTAGCGCCTGATCATACGCTTTGAGTAAAAAGGAAGCTTGAAAGGCCTGGGGTGTTTGCGCTTTCCACACTTGTCGTCCCTCAAAGCTCCTTTGAATGAAACGCCCGCTATTAACCTCGGAAATGCATTCTTCTTCTTGAAGAGGTACGGCAAGAATAGCACCATCTGCCTCACGTGCCTTACCAATGAGCTGCGACACCTTGTCTACGGAAATGAAAGGGCGAGCACCATCGTGGATCAAGACAATTTCAACGTTACCTGCATCAATGTGTGGACGTAACGCATCAAGAGCGCGTTGCTCAGATTCATGCCGAGACGCGCCTCCCCGAATGACGTGGCTCACTTTCTTACATTGGGCATAAAGAGCAAGTTTTGCCATTTGCTCTTCTTCACCTGGAGCCGTGACAAGAATAATCTCATCTACAGATGCGCAATGCTCAAAGGTCTCAATGGCATACATGATGACTGGTTTGCCATTAATAGGTATAAAGATTTTGTTGATAGTATACCCAATGCGAGTTCCCTGACCCGCACCTAAGATCACAGCTACTACGCGTTTCGATGAGACTTTCTTTGAGATCATGATTCACCTTTGTGCATTATTGGTATTTTGTACAATTTTACACTTAAAATAGATAACTAATCAAGTAGGTGATGCGAACGTGCGAACGAGATCTATTAGAATTGGACAAGTTCTGCTCTTGTAGCAAAGGATATTTGCATAGCAAGCAGACATGGACTGCAGGAAAATGGCCCAACTAAGGCGGAACACAGAAGTGCTGAGCACCTAGCAAGAGAGCGGCATTACTATTCATGAGCCTTACACGCGAGGTTTAAAAGCCCTTACGGAAGCAGAAGGTGATCTTTTTGATAACGAAAGAAGGAAATGCACAACAAAATCAGCATTTTCCTCTAAATCCTGACTCAGGAGAAACACTGATTTCTTAACGCTGTCTACACCCCATTCCTAGCTACTCTTCTTCACAGATAGGGACTTGACGCTAGCCCAAGATTGATTCCTCTGGAGATATTCTGGATGACTGTGAATTTAGTATAAGAGAGGTTTCTATAGCAGGTATTCTTTCTAGTTCTGACACTTCTGACAATCCGCCTTGTGCTCTCCGAAGTGCAAGTGCCTGCTGCTCACAACTAGCATAACCTGCAGCATTGAGCAAGAGCGTTTCGAGCCACTCAGGACACGCGACAATTGTACACCACAGCAATATGGTGTTACGTCCCACCGTCCGTTCTCCATTACACACCCTCGTGATAACTGATCCCTCCATTCCAGCTCTTCTGGCTAGTTTTGCACGGGTCATATTTGCTAGGCGCAGCGCCTCATCGAGATATATACCTACTGCTACCAAACGGTCGTGTTGTACTTTTCTTCCGACTTTTGCCACAATCTCTCCTTCTGTCAAGGTAGATACATACCTGTAAAGCCCCAAGTTTCGCTGAAACAGCAACCTGCCAGTACGTCCTCTCCTTCTACTGTAGTCGTCTTATACCCAACAAAGCCGCAACTTAGTGCACCATAGACAATCAAAAAAGCGTCTCATTACCATTCTCTTCCTATCAATACTTCATATGTGTAAGCTTATAATTCTACTCAAAAAACACCAGAATGCTGCTGAAGGAAAATCGTTCGTTCTGAAACGCCTAAGTAAGACAAAGGCTCTCTTTATTAGGATGTGCTCACTTGTAAGTGGAGCACGAAAATGAGCGAACTAACTACATCATCCGACAACAGTAAGATATAGAATTATCGACGCTAACCAATATCTTTAGATACCATTATAGCCAAAAGAATACGAGAAAACAACGGTAAAAATTATATGTGGGTACGATGCACATTTTTACGACGTTTACGTGTTTGAGAAGGAGCAAAAGATGAGAGGTGGTCACAGTGTCGCGCCTCCTTCTCTCTCTGCTGACCCACTTCGCCGATGGTCACCATTTTGACTTCTGCCCACTCCAGCAGGCGCAGGGGCACTAGGACATCCGTGGCGAATGCCAGACGAGCAGGAACCTCCCCCTGAGTCGTCTCGCTCGACAGGGGATGGGCTTGCTGATCCTGCCACTGCTCCAGGCATGCTCCTGCCAGCTCGGTGAGTCGTCTTACCCGACTCGTACTCACTGCCACTGCCAGCAGGGTTTCCAAATGCTTGGCGGCCTGGGCAAAGGGGACGATGCTTCCCAACACCACCAAGCCTTGATGAACATGCGGGGTCAAGCCTGTATTGGGCAGGTCCAGCTCCTCATTGAGGGAAAAAAACTCGCTTCCACACTGCGGGCAGGTCCCATAGCTGCGCGTAAGCGTCACGTCTTTTCCGCCCTGAGTCATCGCTTCTTTCATGCTTGCCTCGCCCCTGCAATGGAGTTGCACACTGCAGACACTCAGGTCGATGCTCCTGCTCTTGCCCACTCCAATCTCGCTTCTCACTACGCTGTGCCAGATTAGCAAGCATCTGGGCTCGCACTCCTGAGAGCTGCGCATCCAGTTCATCTTCGATCTCTTTGAACGTGGCGGTTGGGTGGTCTGGACGCCACGCTTCCAAGTCGTGAAACACGCTTTCGCGCAACAGACGCTAGACGTCTGCAAGGGGAGAACTTTCCATACGTCACCTTGCTTATTTGGTCATACACGTTTGCTCTCTATCTTACTATCTCTCTCCTTTCCTCGTACCCCAATGGCTGGGATTGCAAAAAAAGAACTGCACCCACCAGCTATTATTGCCTTGACAGGCAATAAAAAATTGGGTACACTTGGTGTATTGCGAACATAACAGTTACGTAAACGCTCTTTATAACTACCGGAGGCCATCCCTTTTAAATCAAATGCGGCTCGGCTTCAATGGGGTGTAACAGGTTTTTCGTAAATAGTAATTTTCATCCTCTCGGATGGTGTGCTAAAGCCTAAGATATGAGGATGGCCTTTTACAAAAGAACCTGGAAAACATGGACGCATCTGTGAATCGAAGAAGCCCAAACGTACCATTATGTCCCTCTTTGAGACCCTGTGAACGGTTCTCCTTGTCGTCGATGTGGTGGTAGATGTTGCCAAAATCGAGGCTATTTGGGGAGCACTGTGTAGTGAGGAAGTCAATGTGCTCATTACGGACAAGTTGTGCTGCCTGGGCCGTGTTGAGCCAGCCCTCTAGTCATCATTTTGCGGAGAAACCAGAGTACCATAGGCATTCACGAGGATTGCCTTTCTAAAAAGGGAGGTCTTCTATGTCATCTACCTTGCGAGGCATTCCCGCCGTCAGCGGAATAGCTATCGGAAACTGTTTTCTTTTTGACCCTACACCTCTTGTTATTCCTCAGCACTCCATAGAATCCGAAGCCATTGCGACAGAACGTGAATATCTGCTGCAGGCGGTTGCCGCATCTATGAAAGAGGTGAGCGAATTGCACGATCATGTGCAAGAGCGGCTTGGCAATGATGCAGCTGCTATCTTTAATGCCCACCTACTGATGTTGGAAGATGAAGCATTGCTTGAGGGTGCGTATCAACGCATCGAACATGAGCTCATGAATGCAGCCCAAGCCTTTTGGGCTTCCGCTGAGGAATATGCCCAGATCATTGCGGAACTCAACGATAACTACTTTAGAGCACGTGTTGCCGATATACATGATATTCGCATTCGTATCGTTTGCCATCTACTGGGGCGTTCCATTCCTCATCTGCGCGCCATGAGTACATCCGCAATTATCGTGGCCCGTGACCTGCTCCCCTCGGATACCGTCGGTCTTGACCCAACAATCGTGCTTGGACTGGTGACAGAGCAAGGTGGACCGACCTCACATACCGCTATTCTTGCCCGCCAGCTCGGTATCCCGGCGGTAGTTGGCGTTTCAGGACTTCTTGCAGCCTTTCGTTCCATGAGTACACCTCCAACGCGTATAGCCATTGATGGTGATGCGGGTACAGTCGAGCTTGATCCAGAGCTGACGACGATCACCCACTTCGAAGACAACTTGCACAGCTATCGTCAGCGTCAACAGGAACTTGAGGCCTTCCGCACTCGCCCGGCTGTAACGCTCGACAATGTCAGGGTGGAAATAGCCGCGAATATTGGACGACCACAAGATGCTGGGCCAGCCGTTGAAGCAGGAGCCGACGGCGTCGGACTTTTCCGTAGCGAATTTCTTTTTCTTGATCGCGCAACCCCACCAGATGAGGAAGAACAACTGGCAGCCTATCGAACTGTGCTGGAAACCTTTGCTGGCAAGACAGTGATTATTCGTACTCTGGATATTGGCGGAGATAAATTCATTCCCTATCTTGCACTCGCCCCTGAAAGCAATCCATTCCTTGGCTTGCGTGGTATTCGACTCTGTCTGGCCGAAGCGCATCAACATCTTTTTCGTACCCAACTTCGTGCTCTGCTCCGAGCAGCAGAGCCAAACGTCGCATCACTTTGGATCATGTTGCCCATGATTTGTGACATTCGTGAATTGCGTCAGACGAAAGCGATCATTGCTGATGCGGAAGCAACTCTGCTCGAAGAAGGAAAGATCGGATCGCCGGTTCGGCAACATCTTCGTCTGGGGATCATGGTAGAAACACCTGCAGCAGCCTTGCTGGTAGATGTGTTGGCGAAAGAGGCCGACTTCTTTAGTATTGGTACCAACGACTTGGCACAATATACTCTGGCAAGCGATCGCATGAATGCGAGTCTGGTCGAGTTGCATCGTCCCTTTCATCCTGCAGTCATGCGATCAATTGCACACATCGTAAGCATAGCTCGCAAGCATAAATGCTGGGTAGGTATGTGTGGCGAGATGGCCGGTGATCCTCGTGCCAGTGCCTTTCTTGTGGGACTGGGCATCAACGAATTGAGTATGGAACTCAACTCCTTCAATGCAGTCAAGCAGGTGATATGTAACACAACCATAAGTTCGGCCCAGGACCTGGTAGAGTATGTGTTGAAGGCAGAGAGTGCCGAGGCGGTGGAAGCATACCTTACTCCGTAAAATTGCTTTCCACCTGCTTAATGAGGTCAGTAATGGTTTCCCTATTCGTTACATCCGTTCGATATGAACTCTAGATCAGTGTGGGGATACGCAAAGCTATCCTGACTACAAAGGGGCGTACGATGCATATCTCACTCACAAGCGAGTCGGAGAAAGAGGAGCATAGTGAAAGCAGTCGTCAACGTGCATCCCCCGATTTTAACGATCAAAGTAGAGTATAACCTAACGAATTTCTTGCAGTGTTTCTCGTGAAGAGCAGTATACGAAGCGACAGAACGAAGGGCTTCACCGAGGAGTGTACTCCAGATGGCGAGTGTTTGGAGCTTCTAATACAGTGAAAGAACAAGGACACCTTTCCAGAGGAGGTAGCTAACATGAAGGACGTACAAGGTGTAGAGAAGAGGAATAGCAACACGCATCTGATCATACCACAACGTGTTGATCTTACACGTGAAGCTATCCCTGCTGACTTGCCCGTGTCGTGATCAAATAGTGCATGCCGTTCGCTACTTGATTGTGGATGGGAACTACATTACCTGTCAGACGCTCAATATTAATGATTAATGGTGACATTTATAGGTAGTCGTATGAATACACAGAGTGAGAGGAATGTTTTATGGCTGAACAAGTACTAGAACTTTCTCCAATGCAACAGCGCGGGATGCTGAGTACCATGTACCGCATCCGTGCTTTTGAAGAGAAGGTGGACGAGCTCTTTATGCGCGGCGAAGTGCATGGCACAACCCATCTCTCTATTGGAGAAGAGGCCACACCAGTAGGTGCCCTGGCTGCTTTGCGCAGCGATGACTATATTACCAGCACACATCGTGGACATGGCCATTGCATTGCAAAGGGTGCTGATCTCAATTTAATGGAAGCCGAGCTCCTTGGCCGCGAAACGGGCTATTGTCGTGGTCGTGGCGGGTCCATGCACATTGCCGATGTGAAATCGGGCAATCTCGGAGCTAATGGCGTCGTGGGAGGTGGCATTCCCATCGCTACCGGAGTAGGGTTGAGCATGCAGTTACAAGGATTAGAGCATGTTTGTCTCTGCTTCTTTGGCGATGGGGCTACCAACGAAGGCACCTTTCACGAGTCGCTTAATCTAGCTGCTACCTGGGATTTACCGGTCATTTATCTATGCGAAAATAACCAATATGGACTGTCCATGTCCACACGCCGATCCATGCGCAATGAAACCATCGCTCAGCGTGCTTCTGCCTATGGTATCCCCGGTGAACTCATTGATGGGAACGATGTCTTTGCGGTATACGAGGCCGTTTGTAAGGCCGCCGAACGCGCCCGGGCTGGGCATGGACCGACCTTGATCGAATGCCGTACGTATCGTTACAAAGGGCATTCCAAGAGCGATCAGAACCTCTATCGCACCCGTGATGAAATTCGCGAGTGGCAAAAACGTGACCCGATTCAACGGCTTGCCACGCATCTCATTGCTCAAGGCATCATGAACCAGCAAGAGGTGGAACAGGCGGATGCTGCTGCACATCAAGCTATTGAAGATGCCTATCAATTTGCCATTGCTAGCCCTATGCCTGATCCAGAGCAATTGCTTGAAGGAGTTTACGCATGACCATTTCCCAACAATCCTCATCTGAGGCAATCGCAAGCAGCACCTCTACGACCGAAGTGGAGCACTCTTTCCAGGAGATAACCTATGCGGAGGCAATACGCTCAGCATTGCGCGAAGAAATGCAGCGAGACGAGCGGGTCTTCTTGATGGGCGAAGATATTGGCATTTACGGGGGTGCCTTTGGCGTCACCCGCGGACTATTTGAAGAGTTTGGAGAGAAACGTGTACGCGACACACCGATCTCTGAAGCAGTCATAGCCGGAGCGGCAATTGGGGCCGCACTTACCGGCATGCGGCCCGTGGCTGAATTTCAGTTCAGCGATTTTATGGCGATCGGCATGGATCAGATTGTCAATCAAGGGGCCAAGATACGCTTCATGTTTGGAGGGAAAGCGGAGGTACCTGTAGTCTTTCGCGCTCCATTGGGTTCCGGCACTGGTGCTGGGGCACAACATTCCCAAAGCCTGGAAGCGTGGTTTGCCCATGTACCTGGACTCAAAGTGGTTCTTCCCTCTACCCCAGCCGATGTCAAAGGGCTCTTGATTGCATCCATTCGCGACCCAAATCCGGTCATTTTTTTAGAGCACAAAGTACTCTATCGCCAGAAAGGAATGGTTCCCCTGGGAGATTGGCCGATCCCGTTCGGGAAGGCCGAAGTGAAACGACGTGGCGAACATCTCACCATTATTGCCCTCTCCATCATGGTTCCTCGTGCTCTCGCAGTTGCCGAGCGTTTAGCTCAAGAGGGCATAGAGGCCGAGGTGATTGATCCGCGAACGCTACGCCCGCTGGATGAAGAGACCCTTGTGAGCTCAGCCTGTAAAACTGGTCATGTGTTGATTGTGCATGAAGCGGTACTCACAGGTGGCTTTGGTGGCGAGATTGCTGCCCGCATAGCAGCAAGTAAAGCGTTTTATTACCTAGATGCACCTATTATGCGCCTTGGGGGGGCAGAGTCTCCTATCCCCTTTAATCCCATTTTGGAAAAACGCGCAACGCCACAAGAAGATGACATTTACCAGGCAGCTCTTCAGCTGCTGCAACAAAAGCCTGTGTAGGAGTAGAGAAACCATGGAGAGAACAGTGACGATGCCCAAACTTGGTATGACAATGGATGAAGGGACAGTGCTAAGCTGGCATTACCAGGAAGGGGATTGGGTAGAGAAAGATGAAGCATTGGTCGAGATCATGACCGACAAGGTGAATCTTGAGGTTGAGGCCCCCTTCACTGGCCGCCTCGTTCACATCCTTGCCCAGGAAGGTGAAGTCTTGCCAGTGGGAGCCCCTATTGCAACGCTCACCAATGACAAGAATGAAACGGCTCCTGCCCCTACTGCAATTGACTTCTTCACGGGACAAAACATACAAAGCGGGCGTGCTGAACTCCATCCTGAAACACCGAGTGCGGGTCAAAAAGATGTTCTGCTCCACATACCTGTCGCCAGTACCCCTGCCGCTAAGCGTGAGGCTGCAGCGAACGGTATCGATCTACAGGCCGTCTTGCAATCAGGGGCTAAGCCCCCATTGAATCGCGCCGATGTTAGCACCTTCGTGCAGAGCCAGAAAGATGGCCGTACCCTGGAAATGGGTACGAGCAATAAGCCTCCCTCTGTCGATATTGTGGATATAACGGAACCTACCCGACTCGCAGTGCGAGCAACGCCAGTGGCACAGAAAATTGCTCAAGAGCACCAAGTGGATCTGGCAGCAGTGGCGGAACGCAAACAGGGCGCAAAGGTGACACGTGCCGATGTCGAGGCGCATCTAGCAGAAATAGCAGAAAAACCGCAACAACTCCAACGAACCACCATTGATGTTTCTCGGCAGGAGGCGACAGAAAGTGAATTGATACCGCTCACTCCTGTGCGTCGCCTGATTGGGCAACGCATGATCCAGAGTATCACGACGATACCACATATCTACCTGGATACCGAAATTGACATGACGGAGGCAGAGCGTTGTCGTCAGCGAGTTGGACAAAGCCTCCGAGACAAAGGAGAACCGGCCCCTTCCCTCACCGCCATACTCATACGGGCCGCTGCGGCGGCTCTGGTATCGATTCCCGAGGTGAATGCGACCTTTGAGCTAGGTGCCTTACAAGAGAAGGATGCGATTCGACGCTGGCGTGCCATTCACATTGGCATGGCCGTTGATACAGGACAAGCACTGCTGACGCCTGTGATCCGCAATGCTCATCGGCAATCGCTACTTGAACTGGCTCGAGAATTAAGACGACTTGCACGCGCGGCTCGTGAAGGAAAACTCAAGCCCGATGAGCTAGCAGGGGCGACGTTTACAATCTCCAACTTGGGTATGTATGGAATCGATACCTTTCATGCAATTATTCCGCCTGGACAGAGTGTAATCCTGGCCACTGGCAAGGTGACAAGGCGCCCTGTCATCGCTCAGGATGGCGATACGGAACGAATAGAGATACGTCCACTCATGAAAGTTTCGCTCTCGGTAGATCACCGCGTCCTCGATGGAGCAAGTGGGAGTCGCTTCCTCCAGCAACTCAAAACCTTCCTTGAAGACCCCTATCTCTTGCTGTGAGACATGACCGCAAGAAAGTTCAACGTAATGCGATCCCGGTGGAAACGATCCACTATGGTCACATAGGTGTTGTAGACTCGGCTAAACTATCTAGATACAGGAGAAGAAAGCTATGCAACAAGCCAAAGTGGTTGTGCGACATGAAGGAGGTCTCCATGCCCGACCAGCAGCACAATTCGTCAAGCTCGCCAAGCAGTTTGATTCGGATATCAAGCTAACTAGCAAAGGCAAGACAGTGAGCGCCAAGAGTATGGTCTTGATTATGACTCTCGCTGTGCAGTCAAATACGGAGATCGAGCTCACGGCGAATGGAACTGATGAGCATGAGGCTATTGCTTCTCTTCTCAAGTTGGTGGAAAGCAATTTTACGGAGTAAGGTATGCTTCCACCGCCTCGGCACTCTCTGCCTTCAACACATACTCTACCAGGTCCTGGGCCGAACTTGTGGTTGTGTTACATATCACCTGCTTGACTGCATTGAAGGAGTTGAGCTACGTTCGTAGCAGCAACGGCAGGGCAATCGCATCTCAATTTGGGAACGTAGGTCGGAATCCTTGTTGCAATGAAGAGCTTATGATGAACTCAACCTGTAAGCACGCTCTACAAGCAGCTTGAAAAATGAGATGCGATTGCCTTGGCAGCAACGGTCGCTTTTGTTTGACGCAATTCACGAATGTCATGAAGAGTGAGCACCCAAGCTAAATCGTCATTCATCTCCCTCACGACTCGAGAGCTGACTCAACATGGCTCGAGCGCATAGTTCGTCTGTAATAAGCACCTTGACCACGCCAGTTCGCAATACTCCCAGAATAGCTTCGGTTTTGGCTATACCTGCTGCGACAGCGACGACAAGGGGTACTCTTCGCAAGGTCTCAAACGGAACGGCAATGGTACGATTGAGCATCTCCGTCTCACAAATGTGCCCATTGATATCAACATACCAGCCACATATATCACCCACTGCGCCCTGACTACGAAGCACCTGCAATTCATCCTCTCTTAAATAGCCTGCACGAAAGAGCCCTGAGACTTCTGGGCTTGCGCCTCCAATACCAGCCACCGCTATATCTATTTGCTCCATCATCTCAAAGGATCGATGGAGGTTACGCTCCTGGAGAAGACCTTCGCGTACAAGAGAATCAGCAACAAGTAAGGGCGCGTGCAAGTAGTAGCAATGTCCTCTGTAGGCATCGGCCAGTTGGCGGGCAATTTCGTAACCATCGCTCTCCGCTAGAAGAGTGGTACCGACACTTCCCATGAGTTGCACGACATTCAGTGACAGGCGTTGTCGAGGGCGCAAGGCTTTGAGCATTTCCAGCATTGAAGTTCCCCAGGAAATCCCTATGGTTGGTGCTTCTTTGCTTGTCGAAGACATACTCTCCTGGATACGGTGATCAATATAGCGGGCCGCCAATGCTCCAACATGGCTAAGGACGGCTTCATCGGTGGAAGTACTCAACAACACTTGGGCATCTTCAAGACCAAACTGCTTTACTAACTCATCATGGAGAGGCTGAGAAATCCGTAGAGGATGATGAACATGAATATCGACTAGGCCTAGCTCCCGCGAACGGGTAAGCAAGCGCGATATTCCTGATCGCGAAACCCCTATCATTTTCGCAATTTGTTCTTGAGTGTAATTCTCTTCATAATAGAGACTGGCCACCTCAGTGAGCAGGTAAATGTCGTCATTCTCTTGGGCCATGAGTAATCTTTCTTTTCGAGAAAGCCATTCTCTTCAGAGCATACCTTCTCAACTTCCATATTTTTCACAAATGTGCAATTCTGAGATTAATTGTAGGAGTTGAGATGTAGTTTGTCAATATCGGGCATTGAACGATATTGTATTCCTGTACTGGCTACTTCGTACATCCGTTCGAAGACTTGCAGCTTCGGCTTCCTTGCTTGCCAATATTCTTTCCCCAGGAACTCGATGAAGGAAGAAGCAGTGAGGTTCTTCTCTCGCTTCAGAGAAACAACCTCAATCCTACAGGAAAAGAAGAAAGAATAGAATTCACAGAAAGAGCTTCTCCTTTCACGAAGGTGGTAGATGTGTTCTGCCTTGGGATAAACTCATGATATACCTTTCGATTGTACCCTGTCTTACCTGCATCTGCAAGCAGTGGAGGTATGCACTCTCATTCTGACGGTAAGTAACTATTTTACTGAACGGATGTCCCAAGTAGCCTGTACAGTTAGTTTCCGGATACGACCGTAAGCGAAGATGGCAGTATCAGGCTGGGAACGCAGTCCTTCGTCAAACACGCAAGTCGCCATATATCTCTACGTAGCTTCCGCCACCGGTCAGGTATGTCTAGCTGTAGATGCTATTTGGGCTGAACCCTTACACATATTCATTCCACTTCTTGCTGCTTCAAAAGATATTGTCAACTTGGAAACAGAGCCGAACAATATGTTAGAATGGCTTCATGACAACAAACACCATTACTTCCGATTACAAAGGGTTCCGCTTCCCACCTGAAATCATGAGTCACTGTATTTGGCTGTATTTCCGCTTTTCACTCAGTTTTCGGTCCGGTCGAAGAGCTGATGGCGCAAAGAGGGATCGTGCTCACGTATGAAACCGTCCGGCAATGGTGCCTCAAATTTGGTCAATCCTATGCGAATGAATTACGTCGTCGCCGTCCTCGCTGTGGCGACACATGGCATATGAGACGCGGGTTGTGCTCACTATTCGGGGCAAAAAGCACTACGTATGGCGAGCCGTGGATCAGGACGGCAACGTGCTTGATATCCTGGTGCAAGCCTCGTCCAGAGTCGAGGCAACAAAAAGGCAGCCAAGCGATTTTTCCGCAAGCGGCTCACTCTGCTCTTGACGTTTACACCACCAATGTTACTTCAGTTTTCCCCGCTTGTTCACGCTCCCGTTTATGCCATCCGACGTGCCACGCTTCCACGCTTCACTCAAACCTCTCTACCTTTCTATAAATTCAGTGAAAAGCGTGAGTACAGCATCTTGCTTCTCAATATGAGGCGAATGACCACAGTCAGAAAGCACGATTTCTTGAACATCACCCTCATGAGCCTGATATGCATTCAAAACCGTTCGTACCTGGGCGACCATCGGCTGTGGAGGGTAGACATCGACGCCCGGCCAACCTGGAACCGCACCCAGTTGTCCCAGCAGTCCCAGGTCAAATAGAGAGGCATCAGAGACGATCTGGTCGTCCGCACCGCGAATCCACAAAATGGGCGGTTTCGGACTGATAGAGGCGAGTGCCGCTTGATTGAGATACTTGGGCGAAAGTGTGTTGTTCGGCCCCTGTACCCCTGGCGCAACGTTCGGCCAATGGTGCGAAGGAGTCATATCCCCTGGGTAGATACCCTCAACGACCTTCGAGGAGAGCATGGAGGCGATATAGATGTCTTCACGGTCAGCGGTGACGCGGAAGGGGGGTTTGAAATAAAAGGTGTTCATAACGGTACGCGGAGACAACGGTTCGTTGCCCTGGTCCCCTTGCCCGATACGCTGGACAAACTCAGAATTCGCTGTCCCGCCGCCACTGCCTGCGAAGTCGGGCCAGATAGGCGTTCCCTCCGTTCCCTTCGTCCCACCAAAGCCAAAAGGCGAACCGGGTGCCTGCAAGGTGAGAGTACGAAGGAGGCCAGGATAGTCAATTGCGAACTGCATGGCTACGTTTCCACCCATCGACCAGCCGAACAAATGGAAAGAGGGCAAGCCCAGAGCATGTGTTAAAGAGAAGAGGTCATCTGAAAAGTCGCGCACGCCTCGTGTTGCATCGATCGGCACCACCTGTGTGTCACCAAAGCCTCGCATATCCGGGGCATAGATGGTATAGCGCTTGGTAGCCGCGAGTTGGAGCATAAAGTCCTGATAGAAGAGGGAAGACGAGGTATTGCCATGCACCAGCATAATCGGCGTACTGCCACTGCCTACCTGAAGATAGGCCACTTCTAAACGATTTGTTTTGAGAGTATGCTGCGTAATGCCAGGGAAGAGAAACGCTGTATTCATAGGTGAAATGCCTCCTGTATATCCGAGAGTTGTGCTTCATCATATCCTCAAGGAAGCGAAAAGCACAAGTACCTCATGGCCTCCATGTGCTCCACATGAGGGGCAATTTGCTCAACGAGCCTGAGAGACTGAAGAGTGAACGGAACTCTAGGATTACTCACGACCAAGCTAGCGACCATTTCACAATGGGGGCAAACCGAGTCCCTACTTGAGCTAGTCGCATCTCCTAGCTATCTTATTTCTGAAGCGCTTCAACAGACGCCTGATCAGTGACATCAAACAACTGATGTACCTCGTCCTGAAATGGTCTCCAAGAACGCCATCATTCAAGTGTAGCTTCAGACCGATATGCGGTTGAGTGAGTGCAACCCTCCACACCTTGAGTGACAGAGAGTGACAGAACAATTATTGAGTACAGTGGAACGCTCGTAGACGATGCAGGCGAAGGCAAGAAGATTCGACCGGTTTCTTTCAATGTGTCAGCTTTTAACGTACTCACCATGTATGTGCAGCCTCGCATACTCAAAAATAATCGTTGTTCTCCACCTTATGCATGAATGGTCATTTCATAGACGCAATAACCGTGACGAATTTAGCATACAACTCTTCTTTGGAAAGCCCGTGAGAATTTTTCTGAATTATGACTATACGAATTTCTTTTGTAGAAGTCTTCATGCCTGGAATGAATCATCATCCTTCTGGCCTTTTCGTCGTCTTCCCCGTGGTTGCGCCTTCACTTCAGCAAGGTACTGCTGGACACCCTCTCGCGAAGCATACCAATATTGACCGCGTTTGGTGGCCTCAATTTTCCCCAGACGCGCAAGCTGCCCCAGATAATCAACACTTAGTGAGAAGGTGCGTGCCAACTCTTGTAGCGGCAAGAGATGTGCCGTGCTTTCTACACAGGCTTCCAGGTAGAGATCAAGAGCACCTTCTACGGCCAGGCCAATCAGATCGACGAGCAGCGTATACTCGCCAAAGTGGGCTGCATGCAGAGCCTGAATATAGCGTGCGCGCCATTCTCTGAACACAAGGGCTGGCGGATACCCTTCCTGCATCAACATCAGGTTCAGCAAAAGACGTCCTACTCTTCCGTTGCCGTCTGTGAATGGATGAACGGCTTCAAAATCATGGTGTGCGATCGCGGCACGCGTGACGGGATCAGAGTGGAGCGCGTCATCACTACGCAGCCAGAGGAGCCACTGCTCCAGATAGAGGGGAACGTCACGAGCAGCAGGTGGAGTAAAGTCAGCCCCTCGTATGTAGACGGGAACGGTACGCAGTTCCCCGGCACGCGCATCGATCTTGTCCATGACGAGGCGGTGCAGGGAAAGCACCGTGTCGCCAGTGATCGGATCATGGGCAAGTTTGGTTAAGACATCAAAGGCTTCTGCATGATTGGTCGCCTCCAGGAACTCACGCAAGGGATGCCCATTGATCGTGACGCCGTACTCAAGCACCATCTGGGTTTCAGCCAGCGAAAGGGTATTGCCCTCAATCGCGTTAGAGTGATACGTGAGCATGACACGCAAGTCCTTATGCAATCGTTGAACGGTGAATGCTGGCAAAGGACGATACGTATCAAGCTGTTGCTTCTTATGAAGCAGCCGTCTGGCAATGCGTGTATCCATCCGTGCGTGTTGAGCCATAGTCAAGAACCTCCTTGAAAGGATGAGCAGAAGAATTCCTCGACGAAGAAATAATTGAGCATATTGTAGTTGGTCGTCGAGGAATTTGCAAGCATCATTCCAATGCTGGATAACTGAAAATGGTGCATCAAGCAACCAGATAGGTTGTTGCTTCCAGAAATCATGCTACAAGTGAATGAAAACGACAGGCAGGTCATAAGACAAGAACTCTTTCATGAGTCCAACGCATCCCGGTACACTTGCTACCAACCATTCCTCACCATCGTTTTACACGTGGCTTCAGCTACCTCACTACCTCACTACCTCACTACCGATCGGCATTCCTTGTCCTCACAAAGTGGGATACATAGCACATACACGGGGCGTTGGAGCGGAAATAGTTCGCTCGATCTCTGGAACATTGTGTGGCACCTGGTGTGAGCATAGTGGCTGGAATCTGTTCGATCATCTTCACCAGGACTGCAATTTTTCACTTACTAAGCCCATCCAAACGGCAATGTGACAGAGTTATCGTCAATCGTAGTGAGAGGTGGTGCCCCGTCCCAGCAAGGCGTACGAGAAGGGCGTCCACCAGGGTAGAGAAGAGCAGGAAGGAGAAACAAGCCTGACTGTCAGTGAGTTGTGAGTGAGGTCGCATACTGATACTGCACTGCGTTGCGTAAGTCTTTGCTTCTTCCCACTGCCAGGAGATGTTTCACTGGTAAGCAATGTGCCCGGAAATAAGCCCACACCGGTTAGTATAGACGCCAACATATAATTGGCTCATGCACGTTTTTGGTGAGACCCACTCAAATTCGATTCCTCCTACCACCCCATGGGCAAAGTTCAGGAGCAATGCAGCATTTTCTGACGAAGTAAGGGAAAGCTCGCCCGACCATACATGAGTCGTTTATGTACTTTGAGCTTGTTCACCGTCCCTTCCACTTGCCCTTGTAAACAAACCGTCAACTACACCTGATAACTCAGATGGTGAACAATTCTTTACCATCACCCATCCTTTTCATCCTCTCAGCGGTCACATTTTTCCCTTGTTGGCTCAACGCTTTGCCTGGGGAGAAGAGCATGTGTTCTTTGTCGATCCGCAGATGCAGCAGATCCGCTCACTGCCTCTGGCCTGGACGAGCCTTACCCTGCCTGATCCTTTTTTGGTCGTTGCTGCTGGAAAAACTGTGCTACGGTTGAAAGATGTGCAGCAGCTCGCGCAGCTCCTTCGACAGAAGCAGACACCCCATCAGGAGGATCGCTCATATGACTCAACAGGTGGCCGCTCATCATCTCAGCCGTCTAGCGTGTTTGTACGTGCGTCAAAGTACCCTGCAACAAGTCTTTAAACATACAGAAAGTACTGCTCGCCAATACGCCTTGCGCGAGCGAGCCCTCGCTCTGGGATGGGTAGAGGAGCGCATTGTGGTGATTGATCAGGACCTGGGCCACTCAGCAGCGTCGATGGCCGACCGGCTGGGATTCCAGTGGCTCGTTGCCGAAGTAGGCTTAGGGCGTGTCGGCTTGGTTTTGGGATTGGAAGTCTCTCGGCTGGCACGCAACTCCAGCGATTGGCATCAGCTCCTGGAAATCTGTGCGCTCACCCACACCTTGATGCTGGACGAAGAAGGACTCTATGACCCGGCCACCTTTAACGACAGGCTTTTGCTCGGCTTGAAAGGAGCAATGAGTGAAGCGGAGCTTTTCGTGATGCGGGCGCGTCTGCAAGGAGGGATTCTCAACAAAGCGCGGCGTGGTGCGCTCAAACTCACCTTACCGATTAGATTGTGTTACACTGAGAAAGATATGATTGTCCTTGATCCCGATCTGCAGGTGCAGGCCAGCATCCGCGAGGTGTTTCGCAGCTTC
>JAABUZ0100002994.1_pt1 | contig 26391 bp, 21 predicted proteins | sample 5562091 | NCBI WGS metagenome assembly JAABUZ01 (sample SAMN12813069, study PRJNA571459) | rock metagenome | isolation source: Antarctica rocks | place: Antarctica: Victoria Land, Linnaeus Terrace sud | collected 2015-12-21 | reverse complement strand
CAGCACGTATGGCAGAACGGCAGTTTGCAGGCGACGCTTGGCGTAGCGAGGCACCTCCGGGGTGCGGGACAGGCTGAGGGCATTGGCGAACGCGCTCAGCATCAAGAAGCAGGGAACAGCCCACTGCGCGTCCAAGTTCGGCACGGCCAGCGTATACCAGACCCAGGTCGGCGGGGTATGAGATTTGACCGGGTGCAGTGCGGGGAGAAAATGGCCGGAGACATGGATAAAGAGGACGGCTAAAATTGCGATCCCCCGGCAGATGTCCAGCGATTCTAAACGTCCGACAGTCTTCGGCTCCAAGAGAGTTTCATTCGGCATCGCCCTTTGTTCGCCGCTGCGCCCCGGAACTCCTGCTCGGACCTCTCCCGCCTCGCTAGGGCTTCGGCTCCCTCCCCTGTTAGGGGAGGGCTTTGGATAGGATAAGAGGGCGCGGCAAGCAGCGCCCCTACAATTTATGCTCTTTTTCTGAGGCCCTCCCCTAACAGGGGAGGGAGCCGAAGCCCTAGCGAGGCGGGAGGGGTTCTTTCCGGCGAAGTTCCACTCGCCAGACCATGCCGCGTGGGCCAGTCCAGGCGGGAACCAGCGTGTAGTTCCCGAAAAGCGAGCGCAGGCCCGCGCCGTCCAAGCCCGGCGACTGCTTCTGAAGGCCCTTGACCGAGTCGCGGGCGCTCCAAACCTCATCCAGCACATAGACCTGCCGGTTAGCTCCAAATGCCCCGTCCAGCGACTTATTCAACGATGCCTGCGCCGCCGGCAGCGCCGCCGAATGCGCCAGCAGGCCGTGAAGCGACAAAACGGGCCGGTTGGCAAAATAGGGAATGTCCACTTCGCACTGCGCGTCCTCGCCGACGCCGGATACGACAATCAGAGAACGCGGCGGCGTGTGCGCTTTGATGTCTACGGCCACCCGCTGCGACAGTCCCGCGACCGGCTTCAAGTAGGGAAGAATGCCCGCCCCGAAGTTCAGCAGGACGAACACGCCGATCCAGACGCCGAGCAGGCGCGGGGCGGGACGCGCCAGCAGCAAAAGCGTTCCCAGCGGAACCAGCACTGGAACCCAGAACACAAACGCGCCCGGACACCAAACCGTGAAGAACGCCGCGTAGAGCAGGGTCCAAGACAGGCAGATCAAGGCAATGGGCCAGTCGGCGGAGCGCCGCAGCTTCGGCAAGGACGCCAAAATTGTCCAAGCCGCTGCCGTTATGCCTGACAGCGAGACGCCGTACATAGCCCAGAGCAGCGCAAGCGCGGCAGTCCCGAAGGGCCGCAGCGGCGTCTGCGCCAGCGCCGTCCGTCCCAATGGCAGGGCAAAAACGGCGTGGCGCAGGCCGAACAAATCCAGCCGCAGATTTTTGAAGATGTGAAAATCCCACCACCAGCCGCGCTCGGCATACGCATTCATCCAGTGCTGGAACGCTATGAGTGAATACAGATGCAGGGCCATCAGGCCGACCAAGCCATACGCGCTTATGACAATGCCAAGCCAAGCCGCGCCGTAAGCCGCCGTCAACCCGACACGCTTTCGGCCCGGCACGGCCCCGAACACGCCGGCCAGGCCGACCAGCCCAAACAGTCCGGCGCTTTCGTGGAACAGCACGGCCATCCCCGCCAGCAGCCCGACTGCTGCCGCTTGACTGATAGTTGGCCGGACACGCAGGTGAACCAGGCCATAAAACGCCGCCAGCATCAAGACGCTGCTCGGCATGTTCACCCGCCCGTCCGTCGCGCAAATCCACCAGCCGAACGACCCGACCAGCCCAAGCGCTAACAGGAGAGGGAGTAAGCCCGCCGGCTGAAGGCGGCGCAGAAGGGCATAAAACAGCGCGACGCCCCAGGCTCCCAAAATCGCGTTCAGGCTCTGGTTCACGATCAGCGGCCCGCCTTGATACCCTAAGAGACGCGCCAGCCGCCAGCCGCCGAAGCCAAGCGTGTTAAACAGCAGGTGATGCGGATGAAACAAAGGCCGCAGCTTCCCCGTTTCCGCCGCCAGCCCGATTTGATTGGCATACGCTACGGCGTCAAACGTATTCAGATGCGTCCGCGTCAGCCAGTAAACAGCAAGCGTGCCGAGAAACAGAATCCAGGAGATCGGCAACCTCAGAATGCGTCGGACAGTTTGATCTGGTTTGACTTGTTCAACTACTTTTGTAGTCAATATAGGCGCGGAAACAGCAGATTTTATCATGGGGGAAACTCCTATCAGTGAGCAGTCGGTGTCAGCAGAAACGCATGGCCTTCATCGTGGAAGCGGCCATAGCCGACGATCTGGCCCCTGTTGTTGATGCCGGAGGCATTGATCAATATCCAGCCGGAATGAGGCGGAATGCAGTCATTCAAATCATACCGATAGCCGCACGTCCAAAGAAGAGCTTGGGATTTATCGGCAGCATCAGTATAAAAATCCTCCGCAGCATTGTTCGATTCAGTGGTCCAGGGCAGCGAGTAAGTTTCCTGGTAGTAATAGGATGGTCGCGGGTCTGAGTTGCCTACAATGTCCCCTGCGGCATTAATGCTTAAAGCACAGCCTATTCCCAAGTCCCGTACTTTGCGATGAACCCAGCAGACGGCATGACAGAATGTGTCGCCGTGCCTCTCATCCGTCTCCGAGTAGCCGACAATCGTACCGCGATTATTGATTGCGACAGCCTCGCTGGTTTGATAGGCCGGCAATGCGCCTAAGTCAATCATCATGCCGCCGCTGTGCAGGAACCCATGATCCAGATTATCCACCCAGTCTTTGTTATCTTTTTGATAAAGGCGTCCCACAATTTGATGGCGCGAGTTTCCCGCAATTGAGATGGTGCCGAGATAGCCTGCTGGCGGTCGAAACCGGGGCAGATTGGGGTTGGGAATAAATAGCTCTTCACTGTGGCCCTTGCATCTTCTGATGCCTTCGATATGATAGCGTAAAACGGGGCCGCCGGAAGGCGACTTTGCAAACGACGTAAACAGCTCAGGCATGACAGGTATTGTGATGATCGGTTTTGTTTGTGCGGTGTCTGCTCCCCGCGCAACGATACTCAAAATAATTACTAATGTAGTCAGAATGCAAGCGAACGCAATCAGCAAAGACTTCAAGGCAATGCTCCTCTAACGCGGCGTCAGCAGAAAGGCGCGGCGGCGGCCTTGAAACAGGCCGAGGCCGGCGATCTGGCCGTGGTCGTTGATGGCGCGGGCTTCGGTAAGCGTCCAGCCGGAGTTTGGAGGAAGCAGGGAATTAAGGTCGGTCGGCGGACCGTTCTGCCAGAGCGTCGCGTGTTTGAGGGACGAAGTCTGCGATGTGCCGACGACTTGGCCGCTTGCGTTCAGGGCATACGCTGCGCTGCCGGTCATGCCGGGCAGGGGGGCTAAGTCCTGCATCTGGTCGCCGGCGTACAAAAACGCATGACGGGTTCCGGTGTCGTCAACATCGGAAGCCCCGGCAATTGTACCGGCGTCGCTGACGGCGTAGGCGACACTGTTTGCGCCGCCGAGGGTGCCGAGATCGGTCATCTGACCGTCCGCCCAAGCAAAGGCATGGGTCGCGCCCATCTGTTCGGTATCGGCCTTGCCGACGACCGTGCCGAGCGCGTTGACGGCATATGCTGCGCTGTACGGGCCGCCGAGGGTGCCTAAATCGGTCAAAGCCTCGCCGGGCTTGTGCAGGAAGGCGCGGGAAATCCAGGCGCGTCTGCGGTCGGCATGGCCGGTTTCTGAAAACCCGGCGATTTGGCCTGCGCTATTGATGCCGCGTGCCTCGCTGTACGGATAGCCCGGCAGGGAGCCGATTTTATGCGTCGCGCCGTCCCAGAGAAACGCCCGCGCATGGCCGGGGATATTAAACGATGCCCCCGCCGCCTGCCCCAAGTCGTTAAGGCCGTAAGCGAGGCTGGCATGATGCTTCGGCAGCGCGTCCATCGGTGCAAGCGCGTCTACGTTTCCCGCGTAGCCTTGCGTCCCGCCCTCTGCGCGAACCGAAAGCGCGACCTGCCCGGCGTTGTTGAGCGCGTTAACTTCGCTGTCCGCATCGCCCGCCAGGGGCGTCACCGAGTACGTCGGCGTCTTGTCCGGGTTAAGCGCGGCGGGCGGCAGGGCGGCGGACAGTCGCCAGGGCAGAAGCAGCGGCAGGGCAAGGACCAGCAGACGCGCCCCACGCGGCGCGGGCTGAGCATGAGCAAGGCTCACCAGGCGGCGGCGCAGGGCAGCGTAGCCGGGCGATAAACCAAGTGCGGGCGGGGCCGCCGCCGGCGAAGCCAGCTTCAGCAGCAGGCGTCCGTAGTCGGCAGAAGGAATCTGTGTCGCGGCAAGCGCCAGCCCGTCGCAGGCTTCTTCCCGCGCGGCAGCCCACTCCGCAGTGGCCCACCACACGAGCGGATTAAAAAAGAACAGCGTCCGGGTTAGCATCGGCATCAATGCCAGCGGCAAATCATAACGCTTCAGGTGGGCCATCTCGTGCGCCAGCGTCAGGCGCAGCTCGGTTGGGGTCAGCTTGTTTAAGTCAAGCGGCAGCAGAATGGCGGGACGCAGCCAGCCGGTGACGCACGGCGTCTGGATAGTGGGGCCAGTCAGCACACGCGGCGTCCGGCGCAGGCCCATCTGCTTGGCCAGTGCGTCCAAATCTATGGCCGGCAGGGATGCAGGGAACGTGCCGCGCTGGAGCCGTTTGAGCGTGACGCTTTGAAGGGCAACAGCCGCAAAAGACGCGGCGACGCCAAGTATCCAAAGGGCAAAAAGAAGCAGCGGCCAGCGCGGCGCGGGCGAAGCAGGAACCGCCCGTGCTTCGACTTCGGGAAACGCTGGCTCGACGGCGGAAGCGCCCGGCTTGATTGGCGAAGATACGTGCGCCGCTGAAGCCATGGCGACTGCCGAAGCAAAATGGACGACGGGAGCAGGCGCGGGCAAAACGGGGAGTGAGATCGGGGCCGCAATCCAAAGACCAGCCAGCAGCTTGGCGCAGGCCAGCCACCAGAGCCAGGCGCGGACCGACGCCGGAAGGCGCGGCAGGCAGCGGCAGGCAACGCCGACGGCGGCGACTGCCAGGCTGCCCCAAAGACAGGCATGAGCCATTGACACGGCCCAATTTTGTGCGGCTTCCATCGCGTCTAGCTCCTGTCGGTGTCTGTTGCCTCAACCAGCTGCCGCAAGTCCGCCAGCTCGCGCTCGGATAGCTTTGACTCGCTGAGATACGCGACAAACGGCGACAGCGAGCCGCCCAGCGATTTTTCCACGAAGTCGCGCACCAATGTCTGCATCAATTCCGTCTTGGCGACCACCGGCTGGTACTGGAATGCGCCCTGGTCTTTAAAGCGGGTTAAATAGTTTTTTTGGCGCAGGCGCTCCATCATGGTCAAAATCGTGGTGCGGGCCAGGCCATGCGGCTCGCCGAACTGTTCGGCGGCTTCGCGCACCGTCACCGGCGCATGGTCGGTGACATAGCGCAGCAAGGTCAGTTCTTGATCTCCCAAAGTTTGTGGCTTGTTCATGCGCCCATTGTAGCACACGACTACAATAGTCGTCAAGAGGCTCAAAGCAGAAATCTTTGAAGCAGAAATCTTTGAAGCAGACTGGGGTACAATCGCCTATCATGGACACACTTCAAGACGATGCCGCGCGGGCGGAAGACCTGCGTACCCAGCTGAACCACGCGAACTATTTGTATCATGTGCTGGATCAGCCGGAGATCACCGACGCAGACTATGACAAGCTGCTGCGCGAGCTGATTGATCTGGAAACCGCGCATCCTGAACTCGTGACGGCGGACTCGCCGACGCAGCGGGTGGGGGCGTCGCCGCAGTCGGATTTCAAGCCGCATACGCATAAGCAGCCGATGCTGTCGCTGGCGAATGCGTTCAACGACGACGAGCTGCGGGCGTTTGACGAAAAAGTAAAGCGGCATCTGGGGCTGGCGGAAGACGCCGCCGTGGAATATGTGACGGAGCTGAAAATTGACGGGCTGGCAATTTCGCTGACGTACCGAAACGGCGTCTTTGAGCGCGGCGCGACACGCGGCGACGGTGTTGTCGGCGAGGATATTTCCGCCAATTTGAAGACCGTCGCCGGCCTGCCGCTGCGCCTGCGCCCGCCGTTCCCGGAGTTCATCGAGATACGCGGCGAAGTCTATTTGGACCACGCCGAGTTCACGCGCATCAACGCGGAGCGCGAGGCCGCCGGGGAGCCGGTGTTCGCCAACCCGCGCAACGCGGCGGCGGGCAGCGTCCGGCAGCTTGACCCAGCCGTGACCGCGAAGCGCAAGCTCAGCGTCTTTTTGTATGCGCTCGGCGCAGCCAGCGAGACCGTGGCGGCGTCCCAGCAGGGGCTTTTGAATACGCTGAAAGGGTGGGGGATGCGGGTCAACCCGAACGTCCGCCTCAATCCCAACATAGAGGCCGTCATTGCCTATGTCGCCGAATGGACTGAAAAGAAAGCGTCGCTGCCCTATGACATTGACGGCATCGTCGTCAAAGTCAACGATTTCGGCCAGCAGCAGGACTTGGGCGCAGTGGCCCGAACCCCGCGCTGGGCGATTGCCTACAAGTTCCCGGCGCAGCAGGGCCGAACCAAGATTTTAGACATTATCGCGTCTGTCGGGCGCACCGGCGCGATTACTCCCGTTGCCATTGTGGAGGCAGTGACCCTGCCGCCGAACTCGGTGGTTCAGCGGGCGACGCTGCATAACCAACTCGAAATAGACCGCAAAGACGTGCGTATCGGCGACACCGTCGTCATCCAAAAAGCCGGCGACGTTATTCCCGAAATTGTCCAGGTCGTGCTGGACGCCCGCCCCGAAGATAGCCGGCCTTACAAGCTGCCCGAACACTGCCCCGCCTGCAGAACGCTCTTGGTTCGCCCCGAAAACACGCCCGTCACGCGCTGCCCGAACTCGGCTGGCTGCCCCGGCCAGAATGTTCAGCGCATTATCCATTTCGTGTCCCGCCGGGCGATGGACATTCAGTGGCTCGGCGAAAAGCACGTCACGCAGTTAGTCGAGCAATCTCTCATCAAAGACGCCGCCGACCTCTACTTTCTCAAAAAAGAAGATTTGCTGCCCTTAGAACGCATGGGGGACAAGCTGGCCGACAACATATTGGCCGCGATTGAAGGCAGCAAGCATCCGCCCCTGCCGCGCCTGATTTTCGCCCTCGGCATCCGACTCATCGGTGAACACGCCGCCGAGATTTTGGCCCGCCAGTACGGGTCTTTGGAAGCCTTGCAGTCCGCCACGACCGAAGAGCTTGCGGCCGTCTACGACATTGGCCTGACCACCGCCGAAACCATTGTCGCGTTCTTCGGCCAGTCCGAAACTTCCGAACTACTCGACAAGCTCAAATACACAGGCATCCAGCCCGCCGCCGATGAGTTTGCCCCGCAGGCCGACACGTTCGCCGGCAAATCATTCGTTTTCACCGGAACCCTGACCACGATGACACGCGGCGACGCCGAAGGCATTGTCAAGAAGCTGGGAGGCCGCGCCGGGTCATCCGTGTCCAAGCAAACAGATTACGTCATCGCTGGAGATAACGCCGGCAGCAAATTAGAAAGAGCCAGAACGCTGGGCGTCACGGTGCTGACCGAAGCCGAGTTCCAAGTATTGGCAGAAGGGGTTGAAAAGCAAGCAGGGCAGGAAACATCGGTCTCTTAATAAACCTTTTGCGTGAGTACCCTGGACTTTAGTCCGGGTAATAAAGGCGGCGAAGTTACGCAAAACGTCTAATGCTTTGACACCAAACAAATTATATATTATAATGGCTGCATGAACATAAATGCCATGCCTGCCCGGTTTTTTGCTTGTTTGATGTCCACTTTCGTTTTTGCTGTGTTGCTTTACCCCTTTTTAGCGCGGGCTGATACACCAGCGCAGACGCAGAAGGCTATCCAAGCAGTCTGCAACTGCGCTGCCGCGAGTTATGACCGGCGTGATTTGTCTGGCTTCATGGCGCTTTACGCACCTAACTTCACGGAAAAAAGTGTTCCTGGGCGGAAATCAAATCGTTTGCAGCTTATCGCGGGAGCTGCAATTATTTTTGCAAACAATGATGAAAAGCCGACCTCGTCCTGCACGGTTTCTCAAGTTGTTTCGCAAGGCAATCAGGCAAAGGCGGTTTTGCATTGGCACCACGTCACCCATTCGCTGCGTTCAGCCCTTGCTTATACCGTGATAAGAGATTTCCAAGCACAAACGCTTTGGAAGAAGACTGCCGGAGGTTGGCTAGAAGCAAGCGCAGACGTGACACGCAGCATAATAGACTACCGACGGTAAATATAGAACATACACAAAAGCGCCAGCCTCAATTCGAGGCTGGCGCTTCTTTCTGTGTTACTCTCTGTTCAGGTGCTTACTTCTGCTGGGCGACGGTGGCGTGCAAGTAGGCTTTCTGGTCCTGGATCGCGGTGTAGTTGTCGCCGCTGATCTGGTACTGCTGGCTGATCGCCTCTTGTGTGGGCATCTTTTCGACGACGCCGACGAGTGAAACCGGCTGGCCGGCAGCAATTGTGACTTTGCTGCCGCCGCTGGCTCCGGCGTCCATGCCTTTATCCAAAAGCACCAGCATTTGCTGCTGGGGGGTTGGGCCGACGAAGAACGCGCGGTCACTGAGGACTTTCTGCACGGGAACAGCGGTCAGCTTGGCGTTGCGCCCGACAAACGAAAGCGGGTCAGTCGCGGCGGCGAACGTCACCACGTCGCTGAGGGGGACGCCGGGAACGCTGGCCTCGGCGGCTTTTGCAGTCGTAATATCGGTGCCTTTGTGGATTTTAATGTCCTGGCCCGGTGTGGGAGTCGTGCCGGCAGCGGAGTTGTCTGCCGTCGACGCCGGAGCAGGCGTGGGAGCGGCGGCGGGAGCAGTCGCGGCAGGGGCCGGCGCGGGCTGGGCCGCTTGCTGGCTGCCGTGCCGGCCTAGAAACGCCAGCAGGAGGCCGAGCAGGAGCAGGGCAAGAAGCAGCCAGGCCCACCAGGGGATGCCTCCCTTCTTCTCCTGGTAAACCTGCGCTCCGCCTTCCGCGCCGGTGCGCGAGGAATTGTCTTTGTATTCTTCCGCCATAGGTTAAATCCTCTTGTTCATGTCTGTGGAAACGTCTTCCACTTCAACATCGGTGCGGCGCACGGTGTCGCGGACCGTTTCGGTGCGGTCGGTTTCGGTCTTGCCGACGACGACTTCTTCAACGACCCGCGCTTGTTTGGAAACGACGGGGACTTCCTCGGTGGTGGTCACGACGACATCGGCGGTTTGTCCAAACGACGCTTCGTTGCCGGAAACGGCCCGGTCTACGGGATGGCGCTCGACGCTGATTTTTTCTTCGCGCAGTGTGACGGACTCGGTCACGGGCCGCTCAGTGACGGAGGTATGGACACGGGCACCGCCGCGCTGAATCTGGCGCTTGCCGACCGACAGCTCTTCTTCCACAATCGGCACAACGATCTCGCCGTCGGCGCTTTTGTTTTTCATCGTGCCACTCTGCGGCATCGGCGGGATGGGATCGGAAACGGTGTTCGGCGGAACAACGACTCCAGTGCCGCGCTGCAGGGACGCATCATGGATGTCCAAAGCGCCATGGCGGTTCATAATATCCCGCGCTTCGTCCGCGCGGTCGTCGCTCACATGCGCGACTTCCAGCGCGTCGCCCGACCGAACGCCTTCCTCGTACAGCTTCGCGTCGCCTTCCGGGACGCCTTCGCCTTCCAGCTCGCGGCGCAGGTGGGCCAGCGAGTTCTGCGAATTTTCCGTGTACTGCTCTTTGAGATCGATGTGCGACTTCTCAAAATTGCTGCTGACCAAATCGTTTAATGCGGCTTCCGCGTCCGAGCGCTGCTCGAACAAGCCGACAACAATGCTTGCCATAATTTTGCTCCTTATGTGTTTCTGGTTTAAGTTTATGTCAGGGCTGTGAGTTATGTCCCGGCAAAGCCCCTTTACCCGGCGTTGAGTCAGCGCAAACGGTCAAACTCCCTGGTCTTCTGCTCGTAAGAGAGTGAGCAGAAAAAACTCTTAGGATACAGCCCAAATGCCGCCGTCTTAAACCGAAGAATTCGCGCCTGCTGTAATGCCCGGTAATTATGCTATAATGGTTCGCAGGACTGGACGCGGTAAGAGTCACCCGGTTCAGACTTCAGGAGCAGCACTTTTCCAATGTTCAATTTTATACGCCGAATGTCGGGCCGGTTTTCGCGCGACATGGGCATTGACCTCGGCACGGCCAACACGCTGGTTCATGTGCAGGGCCGAGGAATTCTGCTGCGCGAGCCGAGCGTCGTGGCGGTCAACCGGCAGACCAATCAAGTCATTGAAGTCGGCGAGGAAGCCAAGCGGATGCTGGGCCGAACTCCGAACAGCATTGTTGCGATTCGCCCGCTGAAAGACGGAGTCATTGCCGACTTTGATCAAACCGAGCGGATGCTGCGCTATTTTATTGAAAAAGTCCACCGACGCAAAGGATTTGTGCATCCCGTGGTCGTGGTCGGCATTCCGTCGGGCATTACCGAAGTCGAGCGCCGGGCGGTCATTGAAGCCACCAAAAAAGCGGGGGCGAAAGAAGCGTACTTGATTGAAGAGCCGATGGCGGCGGCCATCGGCGCGGGCCTGCCGGTCTCGGAGCCAATCGGCTCGATGATTGTGGACATCGGCGGCGGAACGTCCGAAGTCGCGGTGATTTCGCTTGGCGCGATGGCCGCCGCCCGTTCGATCCGCATTGCCGGGGACGAGATTGACGAGGCCATTGTCACCTATGTCCGGCAGCAGTTCAACTTGTTTATCGGGGACCGAACCGCCGAAGAATGCAAAATTACTATTGGGTCAGCGTCCGCTTTAGAGCAGGAGCTTTCGATGCAGGTGCGCGGGCGCGATCTGCTGACGGGACTGCCTCGGTCAACCACAATTACGTCGGAGCAGGTGCGGGAAGCGATTGCCGATCCGATCAACGCGATTGTGGAGACCGTCAAAGAAACGCTGGAAGACACGCCGCCGGAATTGTCCGCCGACATCATGGACAGCGGCATTGTGCTGGCGGGCGGCGGGGCATTGCTGCGCGGCCTGGACCGCCTGATTTCCCGCGAAACCGGGATGCCGGTGCATATTGCCCCGGACCCGCTCTCGTGCGTCGTGCTGGGAACCGGCAAATGCCTGGATGAAGCGTCCCGCAGCAGCGCCCTTCGGAGCGTTCTGCTGACCGAAACGCGTCTGGGCCATTACACATCGGCAGGCCGTCTTTGAGCTACTAAACTACTGCTATGCGACCAGAGCGTGACAAACGGCGGGCCGGAGTTTTGCTGCTGGCACTGCTTGCCTGCGGCCTGCTGACCGCGCTCCATGCTCGGTCAGCCTCGCGGGGGCAGGCTGATCCGGTTTCCCACGCGGTGCGGGACATCGGCCTGGTTCCGGCACAGACTTTGCTCGCGCGGCTTGGGCAGTCCTGGCATTTGAGCGCCGGCTCGCTGCTGGCCGGGCCGAAGCTGGCGCGGGAAAACGCCGCCCTGAATGCCCGCGTTCTGGAGCTGTCGGCGCAAAACCATGACCTGTTGGCCGCGCAGGCCGAGAACGTCCGCCTGCGCCATCTGCTTGGCTTCGAGCAGACCTCCCTGCGCCCGCTGCTGGCCGCGCAGGTGTCCACGCTGAAGCCAAACCCCCACTTTGACACGCTGACGCTCAATCAAGGCAGCGCCCGCGGCGTTCACCCCCGCTCCGTCGTGCTGTCTCCGGGCGGGGCGCTGGTCGGGCAGGTGCTGGACGTTTCGCCCCAGTCGTGCGATGTTTTGCTGCTCACCGATGCCGACAGCAGTGTTGGGGCTATGATCCATAACCACACCCCGCATGGCCCGATTGGAATCTGCCAGGGCGCAGGCTCCGGCCAAATGCAGGTGACGTATCTGCGGAGCGACGCCGTACTGCATGTCGGCGACGCCGTGACAACTTCCGGCCTCGGCGGCGTGTTTCCGGCGGCGGTCCCGCTCGGCCGGATTGCTTCCATTTCGGTGGACAAAACGCGCTCGCTTCAGACTGCCGTGCTGCGCCCTGCCGCCGATTTTGACCATCTGGAAGAAGCGTTCGTGATCCAGTCCCTGCCGTCGAAGCCGCCGCCGGCACCGACCGCAGCGACGGCCCCGGCTTCCACTCCGGCTCCCGCCGCGCCGCCGGCCGCTCCAGGAGCGACGCCGCAATGATCCCGGCCCGCCAGGTGGCGCTGGCTGCGTTTTTCGTCTGGATCGCGGCGATTTTACAAGGGCGTGTGGCCCATGAGGTCAGCATTCGGGGCGCACAGCCGGATTTGCCGCTGGTCGTGCTGTCCGGCAGCGCCATTTTGATGGGCAGTCTGCGCGGCAGCCTGCTGGGGTTCTGGGCCGGGCTGCTTGCGGCGGTGTCGCTGCCGGCGGCTTACGGCAGCGTGTTCGCCGGTCGCATTGTCGCCGGAGCGCTTGCCGGCAGTCTCGGAAGCAGCTTGATTCGGTCAAACCTGCTGGTGCCGCCGCTGGTGACACTCGCGGCAAACCTGCTGGCGGAGATTGTCTCGGCTCTCATTGCGCCCGGCCCGGCTTTGCATCATTCGCGCCGCTGGCTGGTCCAGACCGGCGGCGAGGTGCTTTACAACACGGTTCTTGCCCTGCCGGTCTTTCTGCTGCTCCGCCTTTGCCGCATCGGCCAGCTTCGGGATGACCCCTTCGGCCAGCGTTCGTGATGCCTGCAAGATACCTGCTTGACAGGGCGGCGTCTTTCTTATATAATAGACGTATCAAGAAGACTTTTCATAGAAGACTTTTCATAGAAGACTTTTCATAGAAGACTTTTCATAAGACTCACGTCTTGTCACCTCGCTTCCGCTTTTTTCGGTTTGGCTTTTTCCAATCAAGGAGCTTGTTCTCGATGCACCTCTTCGCTAATATCTTCTCCGCTCATCTCTTTTCCGCTAAGACGCGGCCTGACGCGGCTGCCCGTTTTCTTTCCGGCACCTTATTGACGGCGCTCGCGCTGCTGAGTCTGCTCGGACATCGCCCGGCGCAGGCGGCGGTGCCGGAGCCGCGTGTCGCGCTCGCCCGCAGCGCTTCGCCTGCGCCGCGCCTGCGTCAGGCGCACTTCTTGGGGCGGCTGGACGCTGCGGCGACACTGCACGCGGGACTGGTCCTGCCGCTGCGAAACCAGAACGCGCTTGCCGAGCTGCTGCGGCGGCAGTATACTCCCGGCGACCCGCTGTTCCACCACTTCCTGTCGCCGCCGGACTTCACGGCGCAGTTTGGGCCGACCCCGGAAGATTACGCCGCCGTCGCGGCCTATGCCCACGCTCAGGGACTTGCCGTCACGGAAACGTCGCCCGGACGGACGCTGCTCCGCGTGTCCGGGCCGTCTGCCCGGATGGAAGCCGCGTTCGGCGTTCAAATGAGCCGCTACCAAATGCCGGATGGCCGCGTCGTTTTCGCCAACAGCGCCGCGCCGACCCTGCCACGCTCGGTGGCCGCGCGTCTTGCGGGCATCGCCGGTCTGAATAATCTCGCCCAAATGCGCCCGAATCTGCGGCATCTTCAGCCGAGCAGCATCAATCCAAATGCGCCCGTGCCGGTGAACGGCGGCGGGGGCGGGATCGGCAGCGGGCCGCTGGGCGGCCTCTCTCCGAACGACATCAAGTACGCCTATGACCTCAGCGGGATTGCGCCGCTCTACGGGACGGCCACGCCGACGACGGGAACGACAACCACGGGAACGGCGGCGCTGGACGGAACCGGTCAGAATATCGGCTTGTTCGAGCTGGACGGCTTCAATGCCGCCGACATTGCGCTTTATGCGTCGCAGTTCGCTCTGCCGACCGTGCTGACCGGGGCGACGGCCCCGGTGACGACAATTCCGCTTGGTGGTTTTAGTGGAAAGCCGATCACCGTGAATGGTCAGACGGAAGTGGAGCTTGACATTGACATGATCCTGGCGCTGGCTCCCGCTGCGACCGGGGTTTATGTGTACGAAGACGATCAAACCACGGATGCCGCCGCGTCGCTGACGATCTTCACGCGCATGGCAAATGACCTCAACCCCGGCAACAACAAAACGCCGCTGGTGCAGGTCATCAGCTCCAGCTGGGGCATCGGCGAGTCTTTGGAAGACCCGGCGATTATTTCCGGCGAGAATATGCTGTTCCAGCAGATGGCCGCGCAGGGACAGTCGCTGCTCTGCTCTTCCGGCGATAACGCCGCGTATGAGCTTTACTCCACGACCACTTCCAGCGGGACGATTACTAATCCCCGTCTGACCACGCCGGAAGTTCAGGACCCGTCCTCCCAGCCCTTTGCGACGGGAGTCGGCGGGACGACGCTGAGCTATGTCAAGCCAAGCACCAACGCCACGACCGGCGTTGCGACCGCCGGCACCTATGTCGGCGAAACCACCTGGAGCGCCGGAACGCCCACGGTGAACCCGGAAGGCTCCGGCGGCGGCATCAGCAACCTCTGGTCTAAGCCAGCCTACCAGCTCGGATTTGGCGCGACGCCGACCCGCCGCGATGTGCCGGACGTTTCGCTGAATGCTGATCCCAATACCGGCTACACGATTTATGTGAACGGTACTGCGGAAGTGGTCGGCGGAACCAGCGCCGCCGCGCCGCTCTGGGCGGCTTACACGGCGCTGATTAACCAGCAGCGCACCGCAAACGGCCTCACTTCTTCAGTCGGGTTCCTGAATCCGCTGCTGTATCCGCTTGCCGTGAGCGGCGCAAGCTACGGCGCGGATTTTCACGATATTGTGACCGGCTCCAATCTGTTTTACCAGGCTGGGGTCGGGTACGATGACGCCACCGGCCTCGGCTCGTTCCTCGGCGCGCCGCTGCTGGCCGCGCTCTCGTTTAACCCGAACTCCGGCACCGGCTCGGCAACCCTAACCGGCTTCGTCACGGACAGCAGCACCCCGCCCCTGCCTATCGTCGGCGCGACCGTCACCGCCGTCACGGCCAGCAGCAACTCGGTCGTCGCAACGGCGACCACCGACGCGACCGGAGCCTACACGCTGACGGTTCCCAGCGGGCTTGCACTCAGGATCACGGTCAACACCACGGCGATTACCGCGCCCCTGCTGGAAACCTTCACCGGGGCGGTTCTCAGTCTCCCCGCGCTGACTGCCGCGACCTCAACCACCGAGAATTTTGTGCTGCCCCCCGCCACGGTGTATACCGCCGGGCTGCAAATGATTTCCGCGCCGTTCGACTACACCGGCCTCGGCAGCTTTGCGGCGGTCTTCGGCCTCACGGCGGCCCAGGCCAGCCTCAGCCCGCGCCTGGTTCAGTATGCGCCCCAGCTGAACAGCTATGTGTTCTACCCGACCGCGCCTGCCGACACCCTGCGCCTCGGCCAGGGGTACTGGATACGGTTCCCCAGCGCGAATTACCTGCATATTCCGGGCAACTCGGCCTCCACGGCCCAGCCGTTCTCGATCCCGCTGCAGCCGGGCTGGAACCAGATTGGCGACCCGTTCCCGTTTGCCGCGCCGCTGAGTTCCATTACGGTCACCGGCTCCGGCGGCGTCTCCGGCCCGCTCGCCTCGACCCCGGCCGTCGTTCAAGCGACGCTGTACCGCTACGACATGTCCAGCAACGCTTACGCGGCGCTGGTCCCGGCGACGGATGTCCTGAACCCGTATGTCGGCTACTGGGTCTTTGCCTTCCAGCCCTGTAGGCTGAGTGTTCCTGTTCCAGGGGGCCTCATTACGACCGGGCCGCCCGGCGCTCCGCCGGCTGTCCCAATCGGCGGCTAATGACGCAAAAAACGGAGACTGCATGGAGCAGTCTCCGTTTTTTGCTTTGCTTTTCTGCTTCGCTCGCCTTGCGCTTTCGCCTCCACTTGTGTCATAATTCGGGGAAGAACACTTCTAGGCGAACCATGCACTCATTCCCACATATTTTTTCTCTGCAAGACATTTTTTCTCTGCAAGGACTGGAGCATCACTGGACGCAGTGGCTGATCGGCGGCGATGCGTGGAGCCTGGTGCGGACCGGGGCGGACATTTTGATTGTCGCCTACCTGGTTTACCGCCTGATGATGCTGGCGAAAGGAACCCGCGCCTGGCAGATCATTACCGGGCTGGTCGTGTTCGTCGCCATGCTGCTGTTTTCGACGTGGGCCAGGCTTTCGGCGCTCAGCTGGATTTTGCAGCAAATCCTGCCGCTCGGCCCGGTCGCCATCGTGATCTTGTTCTTCCCGGAGCTGCGGCACGCGCTGGAAGAAGTCGGGCGGCTTGGGTTCTGGGGCAAGGGCTTTACCGGGCTGGACCGCGAAGATTTGTCGTCGATGGTCGGGGAGATCGTCAAGGCGGCGGAACGCCTGTCCGACAAGAAAATTGGGGCTTTGCTGGTCTTGGAGCGGGAAACGGGCCTGACCGACATTATCGAAACCGGGACTTCCATTGGCAGCGAAGTCAGCGCCGACCTGCTCTGCACGCTTTTTTATCCGGGATCGCCCCTGCATGACGGCGCGGTGGTCATTCGGCGGGACCGGATTGTCGCGGCGGGCTGCACCCTGCCGCTGTCGGAAAGCCGGATGGTTCAGGGGATGCAGGTACATACCCGCCACAAGGCCGCGCTTGGGATTACCGAGCAGAGCGATGCGTTAGTCGTCGTCGTGTCCGAAGAAACCGGAATTATCTCGCTGGCGTTTGACGGCAAGATGGCACGCGGCCTGCGCGATGACGGACGCCTGCGGGACCTGCTGATTCGGGAATACACGGGCCGCGAGAAGCCGGCCCTGCGCCGCCGCCGCGGCTTTATCCGTCCCCGCGCCGCAAAGCCCGCGCCGCCTGCGCCCGAAACCGTGTTTGTGCCGGAAATACTCTCAGCGCCCGAAATACTGCCCGTGCCGGAACCGGCTGCCGCCGGAGAAACGCACTCGTAATTCTTATGCTTCCCACCTAAATCCTATGCTTCCCATCTAAATCTTATGCTTCCTGCCCTGCGCCACAATTTCGGCTACAAGCTGCTTGCCCTGTTTTTTGCCGTGGTTCTGCATTTTTATGTCGCCGGGCTGATCAATACCCGCCCGCCGCACATCCTCATTCTGCCGCTCACGGCGCGTAACCTGCCGCCGAATCTGCTGCTGACGACCATCGACCTGCCCTCGGTGACGCTGACGCTGGACGGCTCTTCGGAAGAAATCGCCCGCCTGTCCGATACGACCGTGACCGCGTGGGTGGATTTGTCTCATGCCCAGCCCGGCACGACCCCGCCGCTGCCGGTCCATGTGGCCGGCCTGCCGCAGAGCGTTTCCGTCGAAAATGACCCGCCCCCCGCCGCGCTTCAGCTGGAGACGCGCCGCCGCCGCCAGCTTCCGGTCGGGCCGGACGGCATCGGGATCGCGCCTGCCGGCTATTCGTTCGCGCCGCCGGTGGTCACGCCGCGCGAGGCAGTCATCACCGGAACCCGCGCTGCGGTCGGCTCGGTGGTGCGCCTGGCGGCCCAGGCAGACCCGGACCAGACGCCGGGGGCGGTGGACGAAGACTTCACCATTACCGCGCTTGACGCTTCCGGCAGCCCGGTCGGCGATGTCACGGTGACGCCGCCGACGGTGCATGTCCGGCTGGACCTGGACCGCGCTGTGTCCCGCAAGACTCTTATTGTGAGCGCGGATGTCGTCGGCAGCCTCGCGGCCCCGTACCGTTTCGGCAACATTGAAGTTTCTCCGGCGACTGTGACCGCCGAAGGCCGCCCGAATCGGCTTGCCGCTATCGGCACGCTCACCACGCGCCCGATTGATGTTTCCGGCGCGGCCAAAGACATTGTCCAGCGCGTCGCGCCGATTGTTCCGCCCGGCCTTACGCTTTCGCCGTCCGGCCCGATCACGGTCACAATTCATGTCATCGCGCCGCCCGCCGCCGCACCCGCTGCGCCGCCCGCCATACCGCCCGTTGCGCCAGCTGCGCCCTAATCATTTATAGGTCAATAATTCACAGGAGAAAATCACGACAACATGCCAGAGAAGCTATTTGGAACAGAGAAGCTATTTGGAACCGATGGAGTGCGCGGTGTTGCGAATACGGAGCTGACGCCCGCTCTGGCAATGGCGCTTGGAGCCGCCGCCGCGCGGGCGCTTGGCCGGGGCCATACGCCGCGCTTTATTGTCGGGCGGGACACGCGGATTTCGGGAACGCTGCTTGAGTCCGCCCTGGCCGCCGGCCTCTGCTCTCAGGGCGCTCACGTCGTGACGGCGGGCGTGGTGCCGACCCCTGCGGTGGCCGGGATCGCCCGCATTCAGAACTTCGATGCGGGCGTTGTTATCTCCGCGTCGCACAACCCGTTCAGCGACAACGGCATCAAGTTCTTTGGCGGCGACGGCTACAAGCTTGACGATGCGTTAGAAGCCGAGATCGAAGCGCAGCTCCCCAGTGTAGACACCTGGCCCCGGCCTTCGGGCGCAGGGGTGGGGCGGATGACTCACGACCCGCATCTGTGCGATCTGTACGCCGGGCATTTGGAAGACACAATGGACGGCGTGACGCTTCAAGGCATCAAGATCGTTTTAGACGGCGCAAACGGCGCGAACTGCGTGCTGGGACCGCGCGTTGTCTCGGATTTGGGCGCGGAAGTCGTCTCGCTGCACTGCCACCCCGACGGGATCAACATCAACGCCGGCTGTGGCTCGCTGTATCCGGGCGAAATGCAGAGGCACACGGTGGCGGAAGGCGCGGATATTGGAATGGCATTTGACGGCGACGCCGACCGGGTGATCTTGTCAGACGAAAAGGGCCGCGCCGTAGACGGCGACCGGGTCATGCTGCTCGTCGGCCGCCATCTGGCGTCGTCCGGCCGGCTTGCGAACGGCACGGTGGTCGGAACGATTATGAGCAACATGGGACTGGAAGTAGCCCTGCGCGAGTCCGGGCTGACCCTGCTGCGAACCGCCGTCGGGGACCGTTATGTTTCGGAAGCCATGCGCGGCGGCGGCTTTGTGCTGGGCGGCGAAAAGTCCGGCCATCTGATCTTCGGCCACCTGACGACCACCGGCGACGGCCTGCTGACGGCGCTTCAAGTGCTGAAAGTGATGCGGGAAACCGGCAGGCCGCTGTCGGAACTGGCCGACCAGATGACCGAGTACCCGCAGGTGCTGCTCGGCGTCAAAGTCCGCGACCGCGCGGCCTGGGCCGACGACCCGGACATTCAAAAAGCAATTGCGGGGGCGGAAACCTGCCTGGCCGGGCGTGGCCGGGTCAATGTCCGCGCTTCGGGAACGGAAAAGCTGGTGCGGGTCATGGCGGAAGGCCCAGACCAGGCCGAGATTGACAGCCTGGCCCACGCGCTGATTACGCTGATTGCGAAGAAGATTGGGGCGTAGGAACCTACCCGGCACAAACTACTAAAGCCCTAAAAACGTATCTCAAAAGGCCATGCATCACATTGCCGCAGTGTGCCTGTATCCTTATCAGGCACTTTATGATAGAACAGAACTTTATAATAGAACAGAGCTTCTGCTTTGGGGTCTAGCCCGAAGCATGCACGAAGCCGTCACACACGCAGTAGATCGTCACGACCTGTGCGGTAAAGTTATTCGGTGCGGGAGAAGCATGGGGCATGGCTGTCTTCCTGGAGTGGGGCGTGGTAACTACACTCTATGGAAGATCAGCCATGTACTCTCACAAGGAAGCAACTAGCCCATTGCAGCCGTACTTTACCGCGGCTCGCCTTGCGCGGCGTTCGAGACAGCCTCCCACGCTTCCCAGGTGGCGAGACGGTCTGCGTAGGTCGCACGCACCATCGGCAGGCCAGTGCTGCCGAAGATAAATCGCAGCGGCGGGTCTTCCGCGTCCACGACCTTAAGAATGGCTTCTGCGGTCGCCTGCGGATCGCCTCTTTCCGAGCCAGAAAGACGCCCGAAAAACTGCTGCCGAGGCTCGGCGTAGGCGTCCATCCCCGGCGCGAACTTCAGCGACTCAGGACTTCCAAAACTGGTCGCATAAGCGCCCGGCTCAAGCAGCGTCACCTTGATGCCGAACGCTTTGATCTCTTGCGCCAGGCTTTCGTGGAGCGCTTCGAAGGCCCATTTAGTGGCGCAGTACGAGCCAATAAACGGGAACGCAATGTGGCCCAGGGTGCTGGAAACGCCGAGGATATGCCCGCTGCCCTGCTGCCGCAGCAATGGCAGGGCAGCCTGGATGACCCGGAGCGTGCCGAAGTAGTTCGCGTCAAACACCGCGCGAACGTCGTCCTCGCTTCCTTCTTCAATCGTGCCCATCAGAGAGTAGCCGGCATTGTTCACGACAACGTCCAGCCTGCCAAAGTGGGCGTGGGCCTGCGGAACGGCCTGCTTCACTTGTTCGGCATCGGTCACGTCGAGCGCCAGCGGCAGCACGGCGTCGCCGAAGCGCTCTTTCAGATCGGCCACGTCTTCCACTTTGCGGGCGGTCGCGGCGACCTTGTCGCCCCGCTCCAGCGCGGCTTCGGCCCAGATGCGGCCAAACCCGCGAGATGCGCCGGTGATAAACCAAACTTTGCCGTTCATAGAATTCTCCTGTTTCGTGTGCGTGATAATTTAGTGAGCGTGTTGATTTTTGTGCGTGATTACCACGGGATCGTCACATTTTCCCAGCGCGTGAACGTGCCTGACGAACCGTCCGGGCCGAGCAGCGCCACCCGCACCACCTCGCGGGAACCCTCCTCGACAGACTCAAGGCCCGCATAGCCGTTGAGGTTCGTCTTGGTGAAACCCGGCGACACTAAGTTCACTTTGATCCCGGTTGACTCCAGTTCGAGCATCATAGCCAGCGTTATCGCGTTAAGCGCCGTCTTAGACGCAGGATACACGGGGCCGAAGAACGCACGGTACGGGTAGGCCGGGTCTGCGTTCGTCGTCAGTGAGCCAACGCCGCTCGACACGTTGACGATACGAGCTGCCGTCGCCTCGCGCAGAAGCGGCAGCATCGCCTGGTAAACGGCGAGAACGCCGAACACATTGGTTTCCCAAACTGCGCGGATTTCGTCGAGAGAAGCATTACTCGCGAGGGATATTTTCGCGTACTCCTGTAGAGACAAGTTGCCTTTTCTTGTATTGGAGATAGCCGCGTTGTTGACGAGCAGATCGAGACGACCAAACTCGGTTCGGACGCGCTCTGCAGCGGCGGCGATGGAACTCTGATTCGTGACATCAAGCTGGAGGGCATGTGCGTCCGGTCCAACCTCCTGGGCCGCAGCCTCGCCGCGCTCGAAGTTGCGCGACCCGACAAGCACGGTGAAGCCGTGCGCCGCGAGTTCCTTTGCGACCTGAAGGCCGACTCCTTGATTAGCCCCGGTGACCAGGGCGACGGATTTGTCCTGCATAATACTCTCCTTTGTGTAGTTCACTTTCATGTGCGCGGTGATACGATGCGCTCGCGGCTGATTACCACGCGACCGGGCCGTCCTCGTCTGAGAACGTGCCTGTCGGACCGTCCGCGCCGAGGAGCGCGAGGCGGACAGCTTCCCGTGCGCCCTGTTCGACGCTGCGTGTGCCCGCAAAGTTGTTGAGAGCTGTTGAGGTAAAACCGGGACATGCAATGTTGACCTTGATGCCTTCTGACTCCAGGGCGAAGGCAAAGGCAAGCGTCACTGCGTGAGACGCCGTCTTCGACGAAGAGTAGGTGCCGAACATCCCGCGGTGCTCGTTCGTCGGGTCCGAATTCCACGTGAGTGATCCGGCAGTGCTCCCGACGGTGATGATGCGGGCTGCCGGCGCTTCCCGCAGGAGCGGCAGCATGGCTTGCGTGACGGCAATGATACCAAACACGTTCGTCTCGAACACTGCCCGCACGTCGTCGAGAGACGCCGTGGTCAGAAGGCCGGACTTCGCGGCCTCAGAAAGCGGCATGCCCGGCTTGCCCGCATGCGAGATGCCCGCGTTGTTCACGAGTACGTCAAGGCGACCGAACTCGCTTCGGATGCGCTCTGCCGCAGCGGCAATAGAATTCTCATCCGTGACATCAAGCTGAAGGGCGTGGGCGTCTGTTCCAATGCTCTTTGCGGCAGCCTCCCCATTTTCGAGGTTGCGTGACCCGACAAGCACGGTGAAGCCGTGCGCCGTGAGGTCTTTCGCGATCTGAAGTCCGCTTCCTTGATTAGCCCCGGTGATCGGGGTGACGGGTTTGTCCTGCATGGTCATCTCCTCAGAGTGCGTGATAATGTGGTACTATGGCTCAAGCGGAACCATATTTCCTATTATACGGAACAATGTTCCATTTGTCAAGTGGAGGCGGAGTGAACGACAAAAAAGAAAACAAACCGGAAGAACAGGGTGAGGACTTGGAGCCGCGGAGCAGCAGGGATCGGCGCGTGCGTGCCGACGCGCAGCGCAGCATCGACGCGCTGCTGGAAGCGGCGCTGGCGGTGTTTGCGACTTCCGGGGTAGACGCGCCGGTGCGGGAGATCGCCGTCCGCGCAGGCGTCGGCGTCGGCACCGTGTATCGGCACTTTCCGCAGCGCTCGGACCTGGTCGCAGCCGTTTTCCGCCGCGAAATCGACGCCTGCGCGGACGCCGCTCCCATTCTTGCGGACGAATACAAGCCCTTCGAAGCACTGGCGCATTGGATGCAGCGCTATGCGGCTTTCATTGCGACCAAGCGCGGTCTTGCGAAGGCTCTGCACTCAGGAGATTCGGCCTTTGACGCCTTACCGGCCTACTTCGAAGAGCGGCTTCAGCCGGCCCTGCGGACGCTTCTCGCCTCCGCCGGAGCCGCAGGCGAGGTTCGCGCTGATGTTGATGCGGACGATCTTTTGCGTGCGGTCGCGAGCTTGTGCATGTCAGCCCACAATGACGGGCCCAGCCACGCAGACCGCATGGTCGCTCTCCTCATCGACGGGCTTCGCTTTGGTACGGGCCTGCCGACGAACACACGTTTCTGATTCGATACGTCGAGCTCAGTATGAAGTCCGAGGTGGACACGGCAAATCCGAGGTGGGTCTGAAGCGGTTCGAGGTTGTGGCGGACATCTTTGGCGTTATGTCCACGCGGCATGGCCTCGCGCATCTGGTTCTTGAAGGGAAGGCTGCTCATTTCTTCCAGGACCCGACTTCCCAAAACTTCGTGAAAAAGGAACTGCAAGGCGCTTGAGCGGCTGTACCCGGATCATAGAAAGCAATCTGGATCATAGAGAGCAATCTCAGGAGAGACCCAAGCTCGGATAAACCCCGATAAATGCACTTGTGCTATCACGAGTTAGAATCTATCTCAAAATGGCTCAAACCGCTGATTTTGCTTCTGATTGCAAGGCCCGGAATGGCCTTTTGAGTGAGATGCTTGGGGCTTTGGTAGTTTGTGTCGGGTAGGTCTTGTGACAACTCCACGCTCATAAATGAGCGGGCTTCTACGGTCTCGCAACCGACACCATGTTATCCCAGGGTGGTTCTGCACTCAGGCTGCTGCGTTGAAAGCAACGTGTTCACGGCAGTTTCTATTTACGGAGCGACCTGCAAGATTTTACGCTATCAGGATTAACGGTTTAAGATAGCAACCACGAAGTATCTTGCTCTGAACTGGCTCAGTGATTGGGTATATTGTACCCAAAAAAGAGTACAATGTCTTAGGAAAGACGTTGCGCTATCCATCTCGTTGATAAATCAAGAGGCTTTCGCGCTTTTCGCTAATCTCCCACCCACACCACTTCCACGCCCGAAAGCATTCCCGGCAGGGTGCGAACCAGCGCCCGCATCCCCGGCGTTTCCGTCGCGCCGTGGCCGGCATCGAGCAGGGCCAGTCCCCGCGCCTCGGCTTCCCAGAATTCATGGTGGCGCACATCGCTGGTCACATACGCATCCGCGCCTGCCGCCTGCGCCGCTTCGGCAAGCTCCGCGCCCGCGCCGCCGCAGACCGCGACCCGCGAGACCATGCGCCGGGCATCGCCGCAGACGACCCGCAGGGCGCTGGTTTCCGCGCAGCCGAGCGCCGTTTCGACAAACCGGGCGAAATCCATCAGCGGACGCGGAGAAGCCAGCGTGCCGAGGCGCGGCAGCCGGGCCAAGCCGTCCGTGCCGAGCGGCTGCACGTTCATCAGCTCTAAACACTCGGCCAGCGTGTCGTTGATGCCGTTCGGAGCGAGGTCCCAGTTCGTGTGCATGGCGTACAGCGCGATGTCGTTTCGGACCAAGGTCTTGACGGCCCTGGAAACCGGGTCACTGCCGAGGCGTTTCAAGGGGCGATAAATCAGCGGATGATGCGCGATGACAAGGTGCACTCCTGCCGAGGCCGCCCGGCTGACCGAGTCCGGGGTGGCATCCAGGCATACCCCGATTTTCGCGGTTTCCGCTGTATCCCGGTCCACGAGAAGTCCGATTGGATCATCGTCCAATGCGCTCTCTTCCGGCGCAAGCTGCCGCAGGACCGCAAGAATGCTGCTGATGTTCATAATGACCGCTCCTTTTGCCGCTGTTCTGGGTAACATAGGCATACCGTCCCGTACTGCTATTGGGAGATACCGATGCTGCCTATACGTTTTGTTCCGCTTCTTTTCCTGCTGGCGTTCCGCTTTTCGGTGCTGCCTGCCGTTTCGGCGCAGGATGCCGCTTCCGTGCCGGTCAGCGCCCCGTTCAATGCTCAGTACGACCAGGCCTATCAAGGGCTGACCGCGTCCAATGTCTATGTGGAACCCGGCATCAACGGCATAGACACTCAAATTCTGGAACAGGCCGCGTCGCAGGGACAGGACAACCCGCATACGCCGGTCAAAATCGCAATTTTGTCCGCCCTGCCTCCCACTTATGTCGCAAATCTGAAACATGCCGAGGCGCAAAATCCGCAGCTTGCTTCCATCGGGGGGCATGTCCGGGCGTGTTATGCGTTTGAGCTTTCCAAAGCGCTCAATTTGGATAAAGAACCGCTGGTGCTGGTGGCGCTGCAAGGGCCAAACCCCGGCGTCACGGTCTGGACCACGGCGCTGGATGCGTCCGAGCGCGGACAATTTGAGAAACAATACGCGCCCGCAATCGCCGCGAACCCGCAGGCGGGAACGGCGCAGCTTGCCCAGGCGGTCGCATCCCGCATCAACGGGAAAGAGTATGGAGGCCCGTCAATGATACTCTGGATTGTCTTTTTGGTCGTTGTTCTCGGAATTACCGCCTTAATTGTCAGCGCGGAGCGCAAAAAGAAGCAGGTGATGGCGGCCTCGCGCGGCCCGATTGACGCCCTCCGCGAGAATGTCCTGCGCGGCATTGAGTATTTGGACGGCTACACCGATGTCCTGCCGAAGAACAATCCCGACTCGGACCAGACCCGCGCGTTTCGGCAGTCGGCATCGGCGAAATACGAGCAGGCAACCAAGATTTTAGACCGGGCCACGGAGATGACCGATTTGGGCCGCGCACAGACGCTTTTAGACCAGGCCCAGGCGGACGTGCAGTCGGCCCGGCGCTCTTTGGACCGCGCGACCGGCGGAACCGGAAACATCCCCGGCGATGATGCCCTGCGCCCGCCGCCGCTGCCGGACAGCCAGCCGCAGGTGGAAGCCATTCCGCAAAATCAGCGCGGGGTGTCGTTCTTTTCAGGCCGTCCCGCGCCGCTGTCGTCGCTGGTTCCGGTGACGATCACGCTGGGCGGCCAAAGCCGTCAGGTGCTGGTGGCGCCGGATGAAGCAAACGATCTGCGTTCGGGCCGAATGCCGCAGGTGCTGTCGTTCCAGACGGGAGGCCGCTCGCTGCCCTGGTACGCTTACGACGGCTACGACCCTTACCGCGATTACTGGCGCTACGAGAACGCCGGCTGGGGCGGCTACGGGAACGGGATTGTGGCCGGCTTTGTCGGCGCGGAGCTGCTGGGTGGCCTGCTGATGCCAGGCTATGGCATGGGCGGCTATTCGCCTTATGCTTACGCGACTGACATGCCCGGCTATGCCAATCAGGGCTACGCGAACCAAAATTATGCGGACCCCGGTTACGCCAATCAAAGTTATGCCGACAACAGCGGCGATTTTGCCCAAAACAACAGCGGCGATTTCGACATGCAGGGCTTCGATCCGAGCAGCCAGGGTTCCGGCGACTTTTTCACGGACAATGGCAGCGGATCAGATTTTGGCAGCGGATCAGATTTTGGCAGCGGGGGAGATTTTGGCAGCGGGGGAGATTTCGGAGGAGGCGGAGACTTCGGCGGCGGAGATGGTGGAGGCGGGGATGGCGGCGGTGGGGACTGAAACTAAATTCGGTATGCTGAGAGCCGGGCCAGCCGATGCGCCGGAAACGCTGCTGTTTTTGCATGGCTGGGCAGGCAGCAAGGAGCTTTGGCGGCATACGCTGGCGCTGATGCCGCCGCAATACCGAACCATCGCGCTGGACCTGCCGGGAACGGGAGGAACGCCGCTGCCGGCGGACATGCAGACTATTCCGCAGATGGCGCAGTGGGTGGCTGGCGTCTGCACGCGGCTTGGCCTGGCCGATGTGACACTGATCGGCCACTCGCTGGGCGGCAATCTGGCGGCGGAAATCTGCCTGCTGTTTCCGGGCCTGGTCCGG
>JAABUZ0100002993.1_pt1 | contig 26407 bp, 22 predicted proteins | sample 5562091 | NCBI WGS metagenome assembly JAABUZ01 (sample SAMN12813069, study PRJNA571459) | rock metagenome | isolation source: Antarctica rocks | place: Antarctica: Victoria Land, Linnaeus Terrace sud | collected 2015-12-21 | reverse complement strand
GTTTTGTCTTGCTCACTAGTCAGAAATACCCTTAAACGAGCGCCCATATCTTAGTCACCTCCGTACATGTGTACTCCGTATTTATTTATCTTTACATACTTTGGTTCTTTCACGCCGACCTACTTAGCTCAGAAGCAATGCCGTGAAGCGGCATACCCTACGGGGATCGCATTGTCATTATTTCCAAAGACGAGGTGCGAACGCAGCAATTAGCAAGAGAAAGGCAATTTCTAGCACGTAGCTGACAAAAACGCTGCGATTCAGCAGACCATCCCAAAGGTAACCTCGATGTTTAGGAGTTGGACTGGGAGTGCGGTTGAGGTGACGGGACCACCCACCGTAGATTTGGGGACTGAGTAAACCACAACTATCACTAAAGATAGACTCGATTTCAGCAACGCGGGGATAGAAGCCGCGCTGGAAGTGTTTCCATTGGCTTTCCAGAACCCAGAAGAATAGGGGAATTGAGCAACCAATCAGCGCGATCGCACTCGCATTTGTTTTCTGTTGCAGCATCAAAGCCAGAACAGCCCCAGTGCCAGTAATCCCAAGTGCTTTGATTACCCAAATCTGCTTATTGTAGTCTTCGATAGTGGTTTGCACCGAAAAAGTACTCCTGTTTGAGTAGATCTAATTCAAAATCCCTTAGTGGCTTGGGCTGAGGGTCGGCAGGTGATGGGTTAAACATTGGACAGTGCAGAAGTCACCGAAACTAAGATTAAGATAAAACAGAATGCTGTTTATTAGACCCTTTCGTTCCGCCTGTGCGCGTCAACTTTCGAGACTGCAAGACTCAACAACAAGGTTCCTGAGACTCACTCAGCATGATCAACTGGAATAGCTATCTAGAATCGCTCCGCACTGCTTACGCCCAATGGTGGGAAGTTTACACGCTGACGGATGTGGTGAGACGCCAGCGGGTTGAGTCAGAACCATCACCACTATTGCTTGATTTTATGGTGCAGACGGTGCAGCATGACAAGGCAGAGAGAGGCGAAGTGCAGCAGAAAACCGAGCGCTTGGGCGTGCTGCAAGGGTTGTTGAAGTATGCCCCAGAGCATGTGTTGCTGGTGGGGCGTCCCGGTTCGGGGAAATCGACGGCATTGGCACGGCTGTTGCTACAGGAAGCGGATAAAAGGGAAGAACAAAAGATTCCCGTGCTAGTGAGGCTACGGTACTACAAGACTTCCGTGCTGGATTTGATTCGCAGCTTTTTGAAAGAACATGCATTGCTTCTGGAAAGGGCAGAGATTGAAACGCTGGTGTTTGAGCAGCGTTTTTTACTGCTGGTAGATGGTTTGAATGATTTGCCTTCCGAGGAAGCGAGGCTAGATTTAATGGAATTTCGGCGATAAAACGCTGCTACGCCAATGATTTTCACGACGCGGGATTTGGGGGTGGGGGGTGACCTCAACATTGCCAAAAAGCTGGAAATGCAGCCTCTGACAGAGGTGCAAATGCGCGAGTTTTTCCGCAAGTATATTCCAGAGCAGGGAGAGCAGATGCTGCGGCAACTGGGCAACCCTTCGGGTTCGCAGTCCCCTACGGAGGGAAACCCTCCTTCAGGGCTGTCTCACCGTTTGCAAGAGTTTGGGCAAACGCCACTGCTATTGTGGATGCTGTGTTCTCTGTTCAAAGAAACGGGCAAGGTGCTGCCTAATCTGGGCTTAGTGTTGCGGAAGTTTACCCAGTTATATGATCGCCAGCTCAAGCAGGATGCCACAGTCACGGCGGAGTCACGGCAGTGGTGGCCTCGGCTGTTACAGAGTCTAGCATTTGAGATGTCGCAGGGGCAAAGTCCAAAGGAGCTGCGAGTTGCCATTCCCAGACCAGAAGTCGAGGAATTTCTGACGAAGTTCCTGCAAGGTAAAGTTGCTCACCCGGACAACTGTGCGCTCTCCTGGCTCAAAGATTTACTCGATCATCACCTGATTCAACTGGGAGCAGGTGAACAGATTGAGTTTCAGCACCAACTGATTCAGGAATATTACACAGCAGAAAGCCTGCTGAAGCAGCTACCGCAGCTCAGTGATGATAGCCTGAAACGGGAATATCTGAATTACTTGAAATGGACAGAACCTCTAGCCTTGATGTTGGAGTTGGTGGATAACGAGGCTCAGGCGGAGCGAGTGGTGAGATTAGCCTTAGAGGTGGATTTGAGGTTAGGGGCAAGGCTAGCAGGAGCGGTAAAACTAGATTTTCAGGAGGAAACAATTGCGTTAGTTGCTAGACGACGAGAAATTCCTCTAAAAGTCAAGATTGAGCTTTTGGGCATAACCCTTTCTGATAAAGCGATTCCGGCACTCCTGGAAGCTTTGAAAGATGAAGATTCTTCTGTTCGTTGGAGTGCTGCTTATGCCTTAGAAAATATTGGCAATGAAGCGGCTGTTACGGCACTCCTGGAAGCTTGGAAAGATGAAGATTCTTCTGTTCGTTGGAGTGCTGCTTATGCCTTAGAAAATATTGGCAATGAAGCGGCTGTTACGGCACTCCTGGAAGCTTGGAAAGATGAAGATTATTTTGTTCGTTGGAGTGCTGCTGATGCCTTAGAAAATATTGGCAATGAAGCGGCTGTTACGGCACTCCTGGAAGCTTGGAAAGATGAAGATTATTCTGTTCGTTGGAGTGCTGCTGATGCCTTAGAAAATATTGGCAATGAAGCGGCTGTTACGGCACTCCTGGAAGCTTGGAAAGATGAAGATTATTCTGTTCGTTGGAGTGCTGCTGATGCCTTAGGAAATATTGGCAATGAAGCGGCTGTTACGGCAGGGTAAGCGCAAGAAAAAAATGCCCAAAATATGATATATAGGCAATGCTAATCCCAATAATGAAGTTTGATTCTTAGCTTTATTGCGATTATTCTCAGTATTATTGAGAGCCAAGTACTTTTATTGCTTCTTGCGCTTACCCTGGCTGTTACGGCACTCCTGGAAGCTTGGAAAGATGAAGATTATTCTGTTCGTTCGAGTGCTGCTGATGCCTTAGGAAAAATTGGCAATGAAGCGGCTGTTACGGCACTCCTGGAAGCTTGGAAAAATGAAGATCCTTCTGTTTGTAGGATGGCTGCTGATGCCTTAGGAAAAATTGGCAATGAAGCGGCTGTTACGGCACTCCTGGAAGCTTGGAAAAATGAAGATTATGATGTTCGTTCGAGTGCTGCTCGCGCCTTAGGAAAAACTGCTATCTTTGAATTAATACCTCGTCTCTCTGAGCTTATACTAACAACTGAAAACGCCGATATAGCCGATATATTCAATACAATTGCTGCAATTCAAGAGCGTTGCAAGTATTACAACCACACTCTCATCTCGCCAGAGATCATCTCCATCCCGCCAATGTACATTCTCCACCTCTCGGATCTCCACTTTGGCACCGCCGATAACGCCCACAACTGGTATAGCCAACTGGCTGAAGATCTACGCTATGAACTAAATTGCCCCCGCCTCGACGTTATTATACTCTCCGGTGACATTGCTAATAAGTCCACACCGGAAGAGTACAAAGCTGCTCACCTGTTTCTAGACAACCTCCGGCAAGAATTTCAGTTGCAGCCGCAGCAGATGGTCATCGTTCCCGGCAACCATGACCTCAATTGGGGACTGGCTGAAGAAGCTTACCGCTTAGAACGACGAAAAAGCTATCAGGGCGAACTCCAAGAAGGTTGCTTTATCGATAAGGATGACATTATCGAAGTTCGAGATGAGGCGAAATACCAGCAGCGCTTTGCCCACTTCCGTGACTTCTATCAGGCTATCAAAGGTGAACCCTATCCCCTTGAGTATGAACAACAAGGCATTTTGCACCACTTCCCAGAGCAAAACCTGCTGATTCTGGGGCTGAATTCCGCTTGGCAACTGGATCATCACTACAAATCCCGTGCCAGCATCCACCCAGCTGCCCTCAGTACCGCCCTCACCCAGATCCGCCAGAATCCAGCCTACAGCAGCTGCCTCAAGATGGTCGTTTGGCACCATCCCTTCAACAGCACCTTTGAAGACCGCATCACCGATCATGGCTTCATGGAACAGCTGGCAAAAGCTAAATTCCGCTTTGCCCTCCACGGTCACATCCACAAAGCCGAAAACAGCCTCTACCGCTACGACCTTAGCACCGCTGGGCGCAAGCTTGATATCGTCTGTGCTGGAACCTTCGGTGCACCTATACGCGAGTGGGTGCCCGGTTATCCGTTGCAATACAATTTGCTGAAGCTAGAAGTCAACAAACTAACCGTCATCACCCGTCGCCGCGAAGAACTCAACGGAGCCTGGAAACCCGATGCTCGATGGCTTCAGGGAGCGGGACAAAACCCGAGGCCCTACTACGAAATTCCGCTGTTTACAGAATAAAGGCAGATTAGACGCGATGCCTATTCGAACAAATCGATCACGCTCCGCTTCGCCTTCAGAACAGGGCGATCGCTCTCTAGGGGGTGAGTCGGCGGCGATCGCATTGGGGATAGAAGGCGCGATTTCCCTGTAGAATCAAGTATAGTTTCCCTTAGCATAGTCAAATATAGACAGACCAGGTTTAGGTTGGCGAAGGATATGGCAGCGTGGATGCAATCCGACAGAATCTCACAAATCCAACTACGTTTACCTTCCTTGGCACAACTACGGCGCTCTCTATCCCCTTGCTAAAAGCGTTGGGGAATTCTTTAATCAGGATATTGTATGAGGCATTCACGTCCGCATTGATTATTCTGCCGCGTGAGGACTTGAACAACCCTCGATGAATCCTTCTGCCTGATGACTTCCAACCCTCTGGCTTTTTACCATAAGTCGGAATTTCATCAAGATCTAAAAAGCTGGATTGACTTGTGTAGGATTCCTCCCTAACTCTGACTTCAATTCCCAGCAACAGAAGCTTATATTCCAGCATGGAGATGAATTTACGGAAAGGAATGCCCACAAAATTCTGATTGTTTCTTTTCCCTAATTTAACTTCGTTCTTCCAGTCTGGGTTTAAGCCAATTACCAGGGAGGAAATGTTTGATGACTTCAGCAAGTCAGCAATCATCGCCGTAACCCGATGCAGGTAGTCATCAATTTTGTGATTCCGCCTGCGAGTCAGGTTTTCTAATCGTCTAGAAAAATTAAGTCCAGATTGCTTCTTGACCCTTGATGTCAGAGCCGCCTTAAATTTATTGAACCCCTGGTTGATACTTTTTAGCGGTCTGCCATTAACAAGAATCGGTGTAAACCCGGGCTTGTTTGAAGTTACAGTGGCTAAATTGTTGACTCCCAAGTCAATGCCTGCAACGTATTCAGAGTTGTCTATTTCTGGTTCTACTACTTCATAAACCACCTCGATAATATAGCAACCACATGCAGGTACAATCCGGACACAATTCATATTATGTGAATACTCGGACTGAATTTTTATCCCGGTTGTTGACAGGTGAATAATTCCCTCATTCTTTGGCTTCTTGTAAGCCCTGGTTGAAGGGAAATTGACCAAATAGCGCCCATCACGTGGCTTGTATTTTGGCGGTTTTGGCATCCCTGTGAACAAGTCTTGTTCTAGTTTATAAGCCTTAATCGCCTCAAAGAAGCTAGTCCATTCGGCATTGACAGACCTCATGACTTGCTGACTCAGAAATGCAGGCAGCATCCGATATGCTGCTGTTTGCTGCATGAAGTTGTCCACATTTTTGTACTGCTCAGTCTTGCCGAACTTGATTACACCATGACCGTAAAACCAAGATTGGCGCTGCAAATACAATCCTTGATTTCTGACTGTATTTGCCCCTGCACAAAGTCTGTCACACTCTGCCCAATCGGGATGGCTTCGATTAATGACATGACGTTGGACTAACTGCATATCACCTCCTTATCTTCTATGATTGTCACACAAGTGTGCGCAAATGTGTAGTTATGGCAACATTGAACAGGATGACGATTAGCCTGACGGATGGGGAACTAAAGAAATTAGCAGAATTGATGGCGGCAAGTGGATTATCAGCGTCGCGTGAAATTGGGTTGCTGATCCGCCTTGCCCAGAAATTGCCGACAGATGTTGATGGTTGACTACAAATGACTAGAAAATGAAGGAAAATTCGCAATACCCAACCCAGAGTGTAGACACAGGAGAGCTAAAACATTACCGTGAGCTTTTTGCAAGTCAGCGAGTCAGTCGTATCTATCTAGATGAATTAGGCGGCTCTGCTGAGCAATCGATTGGTATTGGAACCGTTAAGTTAGTGCTTTCACCAGAAGAGAGCGCAGTTGAGCAAGCAAGGAGTCTGATAGACAAAGTAAGGCAAGGGATAGTTGAGGAAGTTGCCAAGCAGGAATTTGTACAATTGATAGAGATAATTATGGTCTACAAGTTTCCCAAAAAAAGTCGTGAGGAGATAGAGCAAATGTTGGGTTTAAGTGATCTAAAGCAAACAAAAGTTTATCAAGAAGCTTTGCTCGAAGGCAAGCGTGAAGGTCGCTTAGAAGGCAAATTAGAATCAGTACCCCGGTTTTTGGCATTGGGGTTGAGTGTAGAGCAGATAGCAGAGGCGTTGGGATTGGGTACAGAAGCAGTGAGGCAGGCAGCACAAAATCAACCCTCCGACTGATGCTTTAGCCCAGAAGCGAGTGTTCCTCAAAACTCCCCAACATAAGTGATCGTTCATGCACAGATAATGTGATTAAGTGCTGCAAAGTAGAATAGGTAGCAATGGTAACTTTTAAAATTGACTCAAATGTATCAGAGGTCTTCTCTCTAGAAGACTACATGCTCAATCCCCCTGAGCATATGGAATGGGTAGATGGGCAATTGCTAGAAAAAAACGGAATGACGCTCACGCATGGTCGGATTCAAGCAAAATTGGCTTCTTACTGGAGAAATTATATGACTGACCATGATCAGGGGGGAGAAGTTTATACAGATGTACCCTGTCGTACTAATAAGCAGGGGCGTCGTCCAGATGTTGCCTATCTCACACCAGAACTGCTTGCCCAGTTTGGTGAAGCTGCCGTTTTACCCCAGAGTTTCCCGCTGATTGCTGAGATTATCTCTCCCACCGATGGTGCTGAAGAAGTATTTGCCAAAGCCAAAGAGTATTTACAATCCGGTTGTCAGGAAATTTGGCTAGTCTTTCCTAAGAGTCGGTGGGTATTGGCGATCGCCCAACAGCAGCAGGTCTTGTTGAGTGTCGGTAATGTCGTCAGCACTCAGATCCTACAAGGTTTCAGTATGGCAGTAGATGAATTGTTGGCTTGACATCCTCCCTCTCTCCACGGTAAGAGCGGATATGGCGGGGGCTTCTCTATCCCTTCAGAGGACTACAAATCCATCGACTCCTTTAACTCCCTTGTCAAAGGAAACTGTTTCTCCACATCCATGAGTTTTATTCTGTCTGCTGATTAAACAATCTGAGAAGTCAGCCTTGCTCTTCTTATATTCTCGCAGTGACCACCAGGCTGCATCTTTACTCTCGAAATTAAACATACTTGTCCTTAAAAGTTTTTCCAGAAGGTCGGCAATTTCCTCTTTGCTGTACTCATATGCAGATTCTAGAACCCATACCAGTTCGCACAGAACAATGTTATTGATGAAGCAAGTTTCTCCCTCGGCAACTGTTTTCTCAATAAATTGGGTTGCCTTTTCCCCCTGCACTGGGTCATCCTGTACGAAATACCGGACAAGAATATTAGTATCTAATCCCTTCACAAGTTTGTTGAAGCTCGTTTTCTCACTGCTGCATTCATCGCTTCACAAGAAATAGATTTCATTCCTTCTCGGTGCAATATACCCTTTAGCTCTTGTACTCTAATAGTTGTTGGTTGAATTACCACACGCCCATCTGACTCGACGATGAAATCAATCTGGTCTCCTGGGTTGAGTTGTAGGAAGTCCCGTATTTCTTTTGGGATTGTGGTCTGTCCCTTAGTCGTTATCGTCGCAGTTGGCATTTCCCCTTACCTTAGTAACTATTCCTTATTATAAAGTAAGGAGGAAGTGAAAATTGTGAAGAAGAGGCAGGCCAAAGGGTTGCCAGTCACCAATTTATAATTAAATTTTGTTAAGATACTATCGACTGAACGTGTAGGTGTAGCCCGCTATGGGCATCAGCTGGAGTTCCATCTGCAAATCTACTCTCGTCCGGCTAAATTTCCCCTGCTGAAATCTTCCTTGGAGACACAGTAATGCTGCGACTCGAACATATCAGTAAAATTTATCCCACAGGCGAAGTCCTCAAGGATGTCAACTGGGAAGTCAAGCCAGGCGATCGCATTGGCTTAGTTGGCGTCAACGGTGCAGGCAAATCCACCCAACTCAAAATCATTGCTGGCGAGATGGAACCCACCGCTGGGGAAGTCATCCGTCCTGCCAGTTTGCACATCGCCTACCTCACCCAAGAATTTGAGGTAGACCCCAAGCGCACCGTAAGGGAAGAATTTTGGACAGTCTTCAAAGAAGCGAATCAGGCGCAGCAATCCTTGGCGCAGGTGCAGCGAGAGATGGAAACTGCTAATCCAGAAGAGCTAGATCGCCTAATCAACAAGCTAGATAAACTGCAGCGCCATTTTGAAGCCTTGGATGGCTACGGATTAGATGCACAGATAGAGAAGATATTGCCAGAGATGGGGTTCGAGCAAGCAGATGGCGATCGCCTCGTCAGTGCCTTCAGCGGCGGCTGGCAGATGCGGATGAGCTTGGGCAAGATCCTGCTGCAAAAACCTGACCTATTGCTGCTAGACGAGCCAACCAACCACCTGGATTTAGAAACCATTGAGTGGCTGGAAACCTATCTCAAGAAGCTGACCACACCAATGGTAATTGTCTCCCACGACCGGGAGTTTCTGGATCGCCTCTGCACCCAGATTGTCGAAACCGAGCGCGGCGTTTCCGCCACTTACCTGGGCAACTACTCCGCTTATCTAGAGCAAAAAGCCGAGGCGCAGTCAGCCCAACTCAGCGCCTACGAACGCCAGCAGAAGGAACTGGAGAAACAGCAAGTCTTTGTTGATCGCTTCCGCGCCAGTGCCACCCGCAGCACTCAAGCAAAGAGCCGTGAGAAACAATTAGAAAAAATCGAGCGGATTGAAGCGCCTGTATCTGGGCTAAGAACCCTTCACTTCCGCTTTCCACCGGCACCCCGCAGTGGTCGAGAGGTGGCACTGATTAAAAACATGGTGCATACCTACGATGAGAAGATTCTGTTTTTGGGAGCGGATCTGCTGATTGAGCGAGGCGATCGCATCGCCTTCCTTGGTCCTAACGGTGCTGGCAAATCTACCCTGCTGCGCCTGATTATAGGCTTAGAGCAACCCACCGAAGGCACAGTCACATTAGGCGACCACAACGTCATCCCTGGCTACTTCGAGCAGAATCAGGCGGAAGCCCTAGAGCTTAATAAAAGTGTGATGGAAACTATCCACGACGAAGTCCCCGACTGGAAGAATGAAGAAGTCCGCACGCTCTTGGGACGATTTCTATTCAGTGGCGACACAGTGCTTAAAAAAGTTGCAGCCCTCAGCGGAGGTGAAAAAGCCCGGCTCGCCTTGGCAAAAATGCTCTTACGTCCAGCCAATTTACTAATTTTGGACGAGCCAACCAACCACCTGGATATCCCAGCTAAAGAAATTCTCGAAGAAGCAATCCAGCACTACGATGGAACTGTGATCGTGGTTTCTCACGACCGCTATTTCATCTCCCAAGTCGCTAACAAAATTGTGGAAATCCGCGACGGCGAATTTCGCGTCTATCAGGGTAATTATCACTACTATCTTGATAAAATAGCTGAGGAAAAAGAGCAGGCCAGGTTAGCTGCGATCGCTACCGAGAAAGCCGCCAAGAAAGCTGCCAAGGCTACCGCAAAACGCAAATGAAGCTGATCTTGGCGCTTGTGTAAAAAGAAAATAAGCGATCCCCACCCGAAAAAGTGACTTCATCAGCAGTAAAAATCTAAAAAATGAAATAAATAGGCAAAAATCCCCTTGCGGCTTCAAACGGCAGTGGTATGATTAGCGGTAAAATCACAAAAATTAAAGGTCAATTTAGTATGACGCAACCGCCTGTCGCTCCTGCGGTACTAGTCATTTTAGACGGGTGGGGCTACCGTGAGGAAACAGACGGCAACGCCATTGCCGCTGCTAAAACGCCCGTGTTCAACAGCCTTTGGGCTGCTTATCCGAGAACGTTCATCCGCACTTCTGGGAAAGCGGTCGGTTTGCCAGAAGGCCAAATGGGCAACTCCGAAGTCGGCCACCTAAATATTGGCGCTGGGCGAGTGGTACCGCAAGAATTAGTTCGGATCTCAGATGCCGTAGAAGACGGTTCTATCCTGAAAAACCCAGCACTCGTGCAAATTTGCCAGGAGGTTCGTAGTCAGGATAGTAAGCTGCACTTGGTAGGTCTTTGCTCCGAAGGTGGGGTTCATTCCCATATTAGCCATTTGTTAGGATTACTTGACTTAGCTAAGGCCCAAGGAATTTCAAAGGTTTGCATCCATGCGATCTCCGACGGTCGTGATACCTCCCCAAAAGAGGGTGTACAAGCAATTGGGCTGCTTGAAAATTACATTAACCAGATTGGGGTGGGACGTATTGTCACTCTCAGCGGTCGCTACTACGCTATGGATCGAGACCGGCGCTGGGATAGGGTTAAACGCGCCTATGATGTCATGACCCAGGATGGGCCTGTTTCCGGTCGCTCTGCGATTGAGGTTTTGCAAGACTCTTACGCAGAAGGGGTGACAGACGAGTTCATCCCCCCGACGCGGATTGCCCCGGGAGCGGTAGAACCAGGAGATGGGGTGATATTTTTTAACTTCCGCCCCGACCGCTCTAGACAACTTACTCACGCAATGGTATCCGAGGACTTTAACGGCTTTGAGCGTGTAAAAATCAACCCCCTCTCATTTGTCACATTTACTCAGTACGAGCAAGGCTTGCCAGTTAAGGTTGCATTTGAGCCTCAGAACTTGAATAACATCCTGGGGGAAGTAATTGCCCAGCACGGTCTGAAGCAGTTTCGCACCGCTGAAACAGAGAAATACCCCCACGTCACTTACTTCTTCAATGGCGGTCGTGAGGAGCCTTTTGAGGGCGAAGACCGGGAACTTGTGTCGAGTCCAATGGTGGCGACCTACGACCTGAAACCGGAAATGTCAGCTGAGGCGGTAACTGACGTAGTGACCGCAGCCATCGAAAAACGCATCTACTCCCTCGTCGTAATTAACTACGCCAACCCAGATATGGTGGGACATACTGGTCAGATCCCAGCCACGATTCAAGCAGTTGAAACCGTTGACCGATGTTTGGGACGCCTGCTCGAAAGCATTAGTAAAGTAGGAGGTACAGCGCTGATCACTGCCGACCATGGCAACGCGGAATACATGCTGGATGAACATGGCAATCCTTGGACAGCTCATACTACTAACCCAGTGCCCCTGATCCTAGTAGAAGGAGAAAAAGCTAAAATCCCCGGACATGGCACAGACGTCGTCCTGCGAACAGATGGTCGTCTCTCCGACCTTGCCCCCACGCTGCTGGATATTTTGCAATTGCCTCAACCCGCTGAGATGAACGGTAAATCTCTGCTAAAAGCAGCTAAATATGAAACCCGAGCTACTGTGACTCGTGTGCGATCTGCCCGATAAAGTTTTCTTGTTAACACTTGTTGTTTAAGTTAAATTGCTACCATGACGATTTATAACATCGTAGAAGCGATCTGGACGTTTTCCGCCGTAGGCTTGATAATTTTGGTGTTGCTGCACAGCCCCAAAGGAGATGGAATTGGAGGCGTTGGAGGACAAGCCCAGCTATTCAGCAGTACCAAGAGTGCAGAGACTACGTTGAACCGAGTCACTTGGACGCTCACGATCATTTTTCTGAGCTTAACAGTGGTTCTAAGCGCTAATTGGTTAGGCCAATAAAGAGGGCAGAGGGGCTCCTCTGCCCCCCTCCTCTTCAGCACTCTACACCAATCCGCCGCTGCTCCAAAACCTGGGTGTAGAGTTTTTCTAGCTGGGTAATATTGTCACGAAGTGTATAGCGCTCTATCGCCCGCTGTCGTGCTTTTTGCCCCAACATGGTTGTTAACTCAGGATGGTCTTGGAATAGTGGCAGGAGGGTTCGCAATTGCGACATCACCCCTCGAGTACTAAGAATCACCCCAGCCCCCTTTTCCAACACTTCCCCATCCGCGCCCACATCTGTTGCCACACAGGCAAGTCCACAGGCCATCGCTTCTAACAAAGACAGCGACAGACCCTCCACCAAAGAAGGCAGAACAAACACATCTGCTCCCCGGAGAATTTCGATCCGCCGGTTCTCATCGGCAACAAATCCCAACCATAATATGCCGTATTCGGGTCCATAAAACGGCTCTAAAGACGGGGCCAAGGGACCATCGCCAACAATGAGTAATTTGCTATTCGGCCCCATTTCCGACTGCTTCCAGGCTCGCAGGAGTGCTTCGACATTTTTCTCAGCGGCAAGCCGCCCCTGGTAGACAAACAAGCGCTCAGCCCTGAATTGCGCCTTCAGTTTGGAAGGGCCGGGAGAATACTTTTGAACATCAACCCCGTTGGGAATCACCGCTACCTTGTCTGCTGCTACGCCCAGTCGTGCAAATAAATCTTGCTGCACGCGGGAAAAGACAATGACCCGGTCGTAGTTAGCCAAAAAAGGCGCATAAAGCTGATAGGTCAAGAGTTGTGTTCCCGATTTCAGTTTCGCTCCCTTGCCAGCAAACGGCGTGTGAAAGGTCGCAATCAGCGGCAAATTAAGTTCAGAACAGATTTCTGGTAGGAGGAAGTCTAGGGGAGACAGCGTCAATGAGGCATGCACTATATCTGGCTTCAGCCGCCGCAGTGACTCGGTCAAAACCTTGGTCGCTTTCAGAGCGGGAATCGTGTAGACCTGGGACTTGTAAAGGAAGGGGAGAGAAACTTCTGGGCAGTCTGGCCAGTTATCCTCTGGGTCAGATTCCTCTTGCGCAAAGTGGAGGAAGCTAATCTGGTGTCCCCGGTCTAGCAAGGCATTGGTGACTTCTCGACTGTAAGTAACATTGCCACAAAAGGGTGATTTTTTTCCAATCCAGCCAATATGCATTCTTTAAGAGCTTTTAGTTTAGAGTTTTGAGTTTTGAATTAGGAGTTGTTAATCCAAAACTCATAATTCAAAAACTCATAACTTTTCTTTTTCCGTACGGCAAATATACCAGTTAAATACACCACCTGAGATCACTATCGCAGCTAAACTTAGAAAAACGGCCTGTAACCCGATGAAAGTCTCCGCCAGACCTGCTAAGGCTAAGGGCAAACTCAGGGCAATGTTAATCACATTATTTTGAAGGCCAAAGACTTTGCCACGCATATCGGGCGGGGTTTCTTGCTGAATCGTGGTCTGCATCGGGATAGCTACCAGAGATGCAAAGCCACCTAGGAGTGTGATCAACAGCAGCACGACCCATAGTTGATGCGTAAACACGGAAAGGCCAGTCAGAGAGGCGGCAATCCCTATAGAGCCATAGAGACTCAGCTGATTATGGGAAAAGCGCTGACCAAACTGACCTAGAAGCGTGGCACCAGCGGCGATGCCAACCCCCCCAGCTGCCAGCAAAAAGCCGAACTTGGAGGGTTTCAGGCCCGGAATCACCTCCGCTAAGCGAACTGCCAAGACGGCTAAGGCAGCAAAGACGGAAAACAAAATTACGAGTTGGATCAGGGCAGTGCGGATGCGATGATTTTGTCCTAAATATCGCAGACCATCGCGCAAGTCTTGTAAGACGTGTGGAGGTTCTTGTTCGGCTAACTTATTTTTTTCACCGGTTTTGAGCAGCAACAAAAGTAGTCCAGCGATCGCATAACTGCCTCCTACCACCAGTTCTTTGCCATTGCTGGCACCGAGTTGAGTCGTCAGGGTATCAGCGAATTCCAGCAGCGGTTCGCCTACTGCAAATCCCACTACCACCAAAGCCATCATCGTGGTCGTGTAGAGAGAATTGGCCGAAAGTAAATGCCGCTCCCCAACAACGAGGGGAATCGCTGCCTGCTCCGCTGGTGCAAAGAACTGCGTCAGCGTAGAAATCAGGAAAGAAAGGCCTAGTAGAATGCCAAACCCAACTGGCAACCCACCCACGGGTGCCCAGTCCTGAGTCAGCCACAGCAGCAGTGGGATGATCAACACCAGGCAACCGCGCAGGATATTTGTTCCTACCAGCACTGTTTTTTTGGGCCACCGATCTACAAACACACCTGCGACAGAACCAAACAGCACCGCTGGAATGGTAAAAGCCATCATGATTGCAGACACCCAGCCACTGATGCTCTGGTTGCCTGTCTGAAAGCGACTGGAAATTATCGCAATCATCAGCACCAGATATACCTTGTCCGCCAGTTGAGAAAAGACTTGACCACTCCACAGTGCTAGGAAATTGCGGTTTCTCAGGACTGGCAGAAACCCAGGCTCTTTATCATCTTCAGATTCTTCATCGGTGGTCTCACCACCCGACTGATTCCCAGAACCGGAGCCTCCCGATGACACAACACTCTTAGTTGAAGGTTCGGAAAAAGACACGGACGATCTCCGATTTTGATCAGACACGAAGTCTTCCGTTGCGGACATTTGACTGAGTGTCGACTTCGAAACATCTGGGTGGAAATGGGGAATACCCGCTGCCGCGCTCTTGTAGTTGCTGGGGTAGCTACAGGAGGGCGCAAAAATTTCTGTATCCAAATCAGACGGTTGTATCATGGTTTGTGGAAGAAGTCAGCAGGGAAGCAAAATAACTATCGATCAAGGTAGCGGAGCGAATTGGTCGCCCAAAGTGATACTGAGCATACTGACGCAAAATTTGCTCAATAGATAGCCAGCTTGGATCACAAAACGTCTGGTTTGCTACGCCTACGTCTAGACTCGGCAGATCCGGTTGAGCCAGTTGCTGGAGTAAGGCGAGTTCTGTGGCATTAAGGCGGGTGCTCAGCACTGGTGTTTCTTGCCGGTGGACAATTGTCTGGTAGCCTGTACCTTTCGCCTCAGCCACAATGCTTCCTTTAGATGGAGTCAGTGAAGAGAGGGGGGGAGTGCGTCTCAACGCTTGCAAACTAACCGTTCCACCCGCTGGCACACTAAATCCTACCCGGTAGTCCGGATCGGTAAAGTCTGGTGTTAGGGGACGCTGAGTCAGGCAACAAACTTGAACTTGGGGTGTTATCCCGGCAAGAGCTAGCAGGTGAAATACGGCATGAGTTAAGTGGGCTAATACCAGGGAGGTTTTGGTGTTGGGTAACCGCTCCAACCGGCTGAGATGTTCATTCAGTAAGCAAAACAGTTCCTCTTGTGGTTGTTCGCTCAAAGCTTGAGCAAGTACTATTTCCGCCAAGTACTGACTAGCTGCCAGTTTGCCCAAATCTTGACTGAGGCCGGGATACGATTCAAGGGTTTCTGCTTGAGTAATTTTATCGAGCGATCGCCCCGACGCAATCACTAACTCATTGACCACAAACAACCCACTCCTGCCTCCTAGCTTTGAGAGGTGCTTGCGCGAACCCGGTGCCACCGCCCGAATCAGACCAAACTCCCGCGTTAAGATCGTCAGTAGTCGATCAGACTCGCCCAGCGGCATACTCTTGAGATTAATTCCAGTTACCTTATAACTTCGACTCATTAAAAATTTCAGCCTTACAGAATTATGAATATGAATTATGTTCACTACTCATAACTGGGCAGCTAAATCATTCCTTCTTTTCCAGGGTATCGCGTTGCCGAATTAAATCAGGGCCACGAGATGTACCCAACCGAGTGGCACCTGCCACAATTAGCTCCAAGGCTTGCGAAACTGTACGAATTCCCCCCGACGCCTCAATACCCACCCGCTCCTGTGTCGCTTGCTTGAGCAATCCCACATCTGCCACCGTTGCACCCCCATTCCAGCCCGTACTGGTTTTCAAAAATCGCACCCCCGCATCCATACATATTTCAGCTGCTAGTCGTTTCTCTGCATCTGTCAGCAGGGTGGTTTCCAGAATCGCCTTCACTGTTTGCCCCGTTGAACCACAAATTTCCGCAATTTCCTGGTGCATTTCCTCGGTCTGACCAGCTTTCAACCAACCCAGGTTGATCACCACATCTAGTTCCGTCGCCCCATTTTCCACTGCCTCTTGCGCTTCGTATAGCTTTACTTTTGACGTCATGGCACCTGTTGGAAACCCAACCACTGTACAGACTTTGGGTTGCTTGCCCTGCAAAAGCTCAGCAGCAGTACGCACGGATGCAGGATAAACACAAACTGCCGCAAAATGAAATCGGTCTGCTTCTTCGCACCACTGCTCCACTTGGTCTGGAGTAGCAGTTGGATTCAGCAGCGCGTGGTCGATAAACGGGGCAATATCAATATCCGGATAGTCTGCCGCCATCAGCTTCTCCTCCCATTCACTTAATTATTGATTCTGATCAGAATTTAAGGCAGATTTAAGCTTAGCTGGTTATAGTAATTTCACGCTTTTAGGTTTAGGGATTGAAAAAAATCTGATATTTTGACCAATATTTATCTCATAGAGCAAGCTCGCTTATATTATGCCTACCGTTGCTGAATATCGGCTTGCTTCTATAAGCGTCAGACATCTGTATATTACAATACAACAAAACATTACATCAAGATCCTCCCTAATGAATATGTTTTTACCGGGACAACATGTCTAGAGTGGTATTAGTTGTGACAACCACATAAAGCGGTCTGTTGAGTGTTAACATCCACGTTCTATTGCGCTGAGCCAGCACGAACACAGTTGCGGTTGAGCCAATACCGCCTTTGGTTGAGTTAGTACAAGACAACATTCTATTGAGTTAACACCGCGCTCAGCGAAATTAATATGGAAGATAGGTCTTATCTGCCGAATTGCAGCGAAAATGAGCTTTTGTTGTTCGATGCCATTTTCAAACTGGGCAGATTCAGGCAAATACTTAAGTTTGGATTTTTATCCACCGTCTCCAATGCATTGGGCAGCTAACTTAAGCGGCAAGAGATATATATAAAGGCAAAGGTGGTTCAAATCAGGACAATTCGTACTCCTTCAAAGAACTGAAATTTTTTTGTGAGGGCATAAATTGTAAAATCCCGAATTTAAGTGCTTGCACAGTGGCAAAAGGGGAAAGTTAAAGTTAAATTTAACTGGAGAGTTTGGTCTGGATCAAGCTCAATATGAAAGAGGAATTAGCAAACTAGAACCGCCCCTGCCGATATTCGTGTGTTCTTTAACCAGAGTGAGGTAACAATAGAAAAACTGTCACAAACACCCTGTTTAGCTGCCAAAGGCTGAGGTATAGAGAAATCATAAGGTTGAGACGGGAGGCACCAGTCTCAGGGAAATTGTATAATAAAAGACTAGTAATCCAGAGTGCGTACGTAGACTCAAGTGCTTGGTTTCTATTTTTGAAAAGAAGTTATTTATGTATAGTCAAGATACATTAGAACAAAGACCTAAACTCTCAGCAGTAAAACAAGCCCTACTCAAGAAGCAGTTGCAGGGTAAATCTACAAGCACTTCTGGAGTGCAGGTGATGAGTCGGCGTCCAGAGCGAAGTCCCGCGACTCTATCCTTTATGCAGGAGCGGTTGTGGTTCCTCGACCAATTAGAGCCCGGTAATTTTATTTACAACACCTATAAAGTAGTTCATCTGACGGGCCTACTCGACATAAACGCACTCAGGCAAAGCCTTAACGAGATCGTGAGGCGGCATGAAGCTCTGCGGACCACCTTTGTCGCGGTGGATGGGCAACCGGTTCAGGTGATCGCTCCAAGCCTGACCCTGGCGCTACGGGTGGAGGATCTCCAAGCGAGGCCGGACGAGCGACAGACCGAGGCGCGGCGGCTAGCCAGAGAGGAAGTCCAACAGCCCTTCGACCTGACTCAAGGTTTACCGCTACGGGTTAAGCTGATCAAGCTGGCCCAGAGAGAGCAGGTACTCGTGCTAACGATGCACCAAATTATCTCTGACCATTGGTCAATAGGGGTGTTCATCCAGGAGCTAGCAAGTCTCTACACCGCTTTCTCCACCGGGAAACACTCGCTGCTTGCGGAGTTACCCATTCAGTACGCAGACTTTGCAGTTTGGCAGCGGCAATGGCTCCAGGGTGAGGTAATGGAGAATCAACTTTCTTACTGGAAGCACCAACTCGCCAGTGCCCCTGTCATCCTGGATCTACCCACTGATCAACTGCGGCCACCTGTACAAACCTTTCATGGCGCATGTCAATCGCTGGTACTTTCTGGGTCCCTGTCTAAGGCGTTGTCAGAGTTGAGTCAGCAAGAAAATGTCACTCTGTTCATGACTTTGCTTGCAGCCTTCAAGACTTTGCTCTACCGCTACACAGGTCAAGTTGACATACTGGTCGGCTCGCCGATTGATAATCGCAACCGGGCAGAGGTCGAGGGACTAATTGGGTTGTTTGCGAACACCCTAGTCTTACGTACTAAACTGGCAGGCAACCCGACCTTTCGGGAGGTGCTGCGACAGGTTAAGGAGGTGACCCTAGGCGCTTATGCCCACCAAGACCTACCCTTTGAGAAGCTGGTGGAAGAACTGGCGCCGGAGCGCCACCTCAGCCACACCCCCCTGTTCCAGGTCATGTTCCTCTGGCAAAATGAGCCGCGTAAGTCCGTGGCGTTTTCGGATCTGCAGCCTACGCTGTGGGACGTGGAGAGCGGGGGGGCGAGGTTTGATTTGACCTTAGCAATAGAAGAAGGAGAAGAAGGGCTGATTGGAACGCTTGAGTACAACATCGACCTGTTTGAAGCCGCCACGATTACTCGGATGCTAGGGCATTGGCAAAGCTTGCTGGAGGCGATAGTTGCCGCTCCAGATCAACGCATAACGCTGTTACCCCTACTAACTTTGGCGGAGCGGCAGCAAATTTTGTCAGCGTGGAATAGTACTGCAAGCGACTTGCCATCCCAGCATCTTGTGAATCTCTTTGAAGCGCAGGTCGCTAAGCATCCAGAAGCGACAGCGTTCATCTGCAACGGCGAAGAACTGAGCTACCGGGAACTAAACCGGCGCGCTAATCAGATAGCCCATTATCTGCAGACCTTAGGTGTTGGTCCCGAGGTAATCGTGGGCATCTGCCTTGAGCGATCGCTCGATCTTACCGTCAGTTTGTTAGGGGTGCTGAAGGCGGGGGGAGTTTATCTACCCTTAGATCCGAGCTATCCGCAGGAGCGCCTGGCTTTTATGTTCGAGAACGCCCAGGCAGCAGTGCTGGTGACGCGATCGCGCCTGGCACAGTTTTTCCAAGGCGCTGATGTAAAGGTAGTGTGCCTAGATACAGACAATGATGTGACACGGCAGCACCAGGCTAACCCCACCGTTCTCAGTGTGACGCCGGAACATCTGGCCTATATCATCTACACGTCTGGCTCGACCGGCAAGCCCAAGGGTGTTGCGATCGAGCATCGGCAATTGCTCAATCGTTTCGCCTGGATGTGGAAAGAGTACCCATTCGACCCGGGTGAGGTCTGCTGTCAAAATACAGCCTTAAACTTTGTGGACTCTCTTTGGGAGTTGCTCGGGTCCCTCCTCCAAGGTGTTCCAATCGTCATTATCCCACAGAGTGTCCTCCAAGATCCCCAGGCGCTGGTGCAGGTGCTAGCCGCTCAACGTGTGACCCGCATCTGGGTCGTGCCTTCGTTGCTGCGCCTCCTGCTGGACACTTACCCTGATCTACAGCAGCGGCTGCCAGACCTCAGGTTCTGGGCTGTGGGCGGCGAAGCCCTTTCCGTAGAGCTGCTTCAACGCTTTGAAAAACTCATGCCACAGAGCGTCCTTTACAATCTCTATGGAACCTCTGAAGTCTGGGATGCCACCTGCTACACCTCCGGCGCTGCGACGGCTCCGTGGCATGTACCTATTGGCAAACCCATCAGCAATGTGCAGGTTTACGTCCTAAGTTCTGAACTGCAGCCTATGCCCATAGGAGTTCCGGGCGATCTCTATATTGGTGGGATCGGCTTGGCCCGAGGCTACCTCAATCAACCCGCCCTGACTGCCGAAAAGTTTATTCCAAACCCCTACAGCAACGAGCCAGGGGCGCGTCTGTACAAAACTGGGGACCTGGTTCGCTATTTGCCGGATGGCAACGTTGAGTTCCTGGGTAGGAGCGACTATCAGGTGAAAGTCCGGGGCTTCCGCATCGAACTAGGGGAGATCGAGGCAGCGCTAAGCCAGCACCCAGCTGTGCGGGCAACCGTTGTTTTAGCCCGGGAAGATATTCCTGGCGAGAAGTACCTGGTAGCCTATGTTGTGCCTCACCAGTCCCAGTCACCCACGACCCAGGAACTACGTAACTTTATAATGCGGTTGCTACCCAATTACATGGTGCCATCGATCTTCGTGATGCTAGACGCCTTGCCGCTAACACCCAACGGTAAGGTGGATCGCCGTGCAATAAAAGCGCCCGACCAAGCGCGTCCCGAGCTAGAAACCGCTTATTTGGCACCCCGAGACTCAATAGAGTTCCAGTTAACTAAGATTTGGGAGGAGCTTTTAGAGGTTCAGCCCATCGGAGTAAAAGACAACTTCTTTGATAGTCTGGGCGGACACTCGATGCTAGCTGTGCGTCTTTTGAGGCATATCGAAAAGAGTTTCGGCAAAGAGCTAACTGTAGCTACCCTCTTCGAGGCACCAACTGTAGAGCAATTGGCTAAAGTTCTAAGCCAGGAAGGAAAGTTGACGCCTTGGTCTTCACTAGTGGCGATTCAAACCGGGGGTGACAAACCGCCTTTCTTCGCCATCCATGGTGGTTATGGCGGTGTCGTTATATACTACAATCTGGCACGTCATTTAGGTCCAAATCAACCATTTTATGGGCTACAACCACTAGGTTTGGATGAAAAACAGGCTTCCCAAAACCGAATTGAAGACATGGCGGCTGACTATATCAGGGAGATACGTACTGTCCAGCCAGAGGGTCCTTATTTTCTAGGAGGCTTCTCCTTGGGAGGCAAGGTAGCCTTCGAGATGGCTCAACAGTTGCTGATCGCAGGTCAGAAAGTGGCAATGCTTGCCATGTTTGATACCCAGGGTTCTGAGTGGCTCCAGCTGCCATCAATCCGTACTCGGATCTCTCGACATTTGGCTAACTTATCACGACTTAAACCGAAAGAGAAATTAACTTACTTCCAGAAAAAATTGCTCCGCAGGTTTGAGCCAAATAATCAGCAGCCCTTGCCTCAAATTGAGTACAGATCCCTTTTACAAGAGGCTCACGAGCAGGCAGATCAAGATTACGTCGCTCAAGTTTATCCGGGTCGGGCAATCCTCTTCCGAGCCATGGAGCAGCCTGAAGAATGGTTAGAATGGTTACAAGGGTGGGAAATTGACCCGCAATTGGGTTGGGGTAAACTGGTTGCTGGAGGTCTGGAGATCCACGATGTTCCTGGCAATCATAACAATATGTTCTATGGCTCCTACCTACCAGTCCTAGCTGAAAAGTTGAGGGTCTGCCTAGATGCGGCACAGGCTGATAACTGAAAGCGTCTATGAGCAGGGGGAGCAGAAAGAGCCTCTGCTTGGCAATGCCGTAATTAATCTAATTCAGTGACAGCTAGCATCTTTTGGAGGAATGTGTGAGGGGTGTAAAATTGACTGCCTTAGGAAGCTACTTGCCTACCAAGATCATGACAAACGACGAGCTGGCTAGCATTCTAGACACCTCTCCTGAATGGATTCGAACGCGAACCGGAATTGTTGAACGTCGAATTGCATCTGAGGTCGAAACTACGTCTACTTTAGCGACAGCCGCTGCAAAAGAAGTATTAAACAAGCGTGGGATCGACCCATTAGAAGTAGAAATGATTGTAGTTGCAACGATGATGCCAGACAGCCCGTTTCCATCCGTTGCTTGTAAAGTACAACATAACGTAGGAGCTCGTAATGCATTTGCTTTTGATATATCGGCAGCGTGTTCCGGTTTTGTCTATGCCCTGGAAATAGCAGCGCAATTCATTAAAACTGGCTCAGCTAGAAATGCGTTGATTATAGGCTCAGAGGTGTTTTCAAAATTTGTAGATTGGTCGGATCGTTCTACATGTGTGTTATTTGGAGATGGCGCAGGGGCTGCTTTTCTCGAAGCAGGACAAGAAGAATGTTTCTTAGGTTTTGTCCTGCGTGCGGATGGTTCAGGGCAAAATATATTGCACATGCCTGCTGGCGGAACTGCACTTCCGGCAACAGTAGAAACAATTCAAAATCGACAGCATTTTCTTAAAATGAATGGCTTGGAACTATTTAAAGCTGTAGTGCCAATGGTATGTGATGTGATTTCGGATACATGTAAAAAAGCAGGTGTAGCGATTCAGGAAGTGAGACTTATTGTTCCTCATCAAGCCAATGTTCACATCATTAAAGAAGTAGCGGAATGCTTAGAGATTCCCTTTGAACGCTTCATGATCAATCTGCAAAAGTATGGTAATACATCGGCAGCTTCAATTCCCCTCGCCTTAATCGATGCAGTTCAAGACGGGAAAATCTTACCAGGTGATCTTGTGATGCTGGTTGGATTTGGGGCAGGACTCACTTGCGCCGCAAATCTGATCCGCTGGGACAAATCATTTGTTGGATACTGAACCACACACTCTAACCCTGCACAAAGCTCATGTGCTGCATTATTACTGTCACATATCTTAATTAATCTTTCTTTGTATAGATGTTTTAATATTCTTTTCATTTTTAGACTATGCTCAAATAAACAAAAAATGGCTAAAGACTTACAACAGGCAGAGGTTTAGAGTAAATGCGTCTTGACAACAGTTCTGTAGAAAAACCCAGCCTGCCTGAAGTCTACCGTAGTATTATAGTTCCTAACACCAACAAACTCTGGCGCAAAATACTAGCTTATGCAGGGCCAGGATACCTGGTTGCTGTAGGATACATGGATCCTGGCAACTGGGCAACTGATCTGGCTGGGGGAGCAAAATTTGGCTATACGCTACTAAGCGTTATCATGCTCTCCAACTTGATGGCGATCTTGATGCAAGCGCTTTGTGTCCGGTTGGGAGTGGCTACAGGGCGAGATTTAGCTCAAGCTTGTCGAGAGTACTTCAGCCGTCGTTGGAGCTTTTTGCTTTGGGTACTCTGTGAACTTGCCATTGCCGCTTGTGATTTAGCTGAAGTTCTCGGCAGTGCGATCGCCCTGCAACTCCTGTTTGGTATTCCCCTGAGCTGGGGCGTGTGCATTACAGCACTGGATGTTTTGCTATTGCTCCTGCTTCAGCATAAAGGCTTCAGGTATCTAGAAGCCTTGGTTGTCACCCTAGTAACAACGATTGGCATCTGCTTTGCGGTAGAAATGATCTTTTCCCGCCCTGATGCCACAGCTGTGGCGCTGGGTTATTTGCCTACCCCTACTATTTTGCAGAACCCAGAAATGCTTTACATCTCCATTGGGATTGTGGGAGCAACGGTGATGCCACACAACTTATACTTACACTCATCCATAGTGCAAACACGGGCGTGGCAACCAACATCGGAAAAAAAGTGGGAAGCGATCAAGTTTGGCACCCTTGACTCAACTGTAGCTTTGACTTTCGCCTTATTTGTCAACTCAGCCATTTTAATTTTATCTGCGGCTTCTTTTCATTTTTCTGGTCATCAGGAAGTAGCAGAAATCCAAGAGGCTTACAAATTACTATCACCCTTATTAGGCGTTGGTGTCGCCAGCGCTCTTTTTGCCTTTGCCTTACTCGCTTCCGGGCAAAACTCAACGATAACTGCAACCTTGGCAGGGCAAATCGTCATGGAGGGGTTTTTAAATTTTCGCCTCCCCCCCTGGTTACGCCGTTTAGCCACCAGATTGATAGCGATTATTCCTGCCTTGATCTGCATTGCTTTGTTTGGTGAGGGAAGTACAGGAAAACTACTGGTTTTTAGTCAGGTAGTATTAAGCTTGCAGTTACCATTTGCCGTGTTTCCCTTAGTCATGTTCACAAGCGATCGCCGCTGGATGGGTGAATTTGTCAATCCGCTTTGGTTGAAAGTTGTTGCCTGGATAACTGCTTTCCTGATCGCTGGGCTGAACGGTTGGCTATTGTGGCAGACTTTTATCGATTTGCTACAGCACTAGGGGCAGAGGGTGCCCCCCTGCCTCTTCTTTAGGGTTATCCCTTAGTCAGGTGTGACTTTTCTGGCACAGCCTGATTACTGTGAGCCGTCTTACCATTGTGTTGGTTGCCGTTACGCGGCTGAATTACACCATAGCCACCGTGGTTGCGTTCGTAAATAACATTAATCTCGCCGCTTTCGACATTACGGAACATATAAAAATCGTGTCCTACTAGTTGCAGCTGTTCCAAGGCTGCTTCAATCGTCATCGGTGGCATGGCAAAATACTTGGTGCGTACGACAACGCCAGGCAGTTCGGGAGTGCGATCGCCAATCAGATCGGACACCACCTGCGGCTCCAAAACCATATCGGTTGAGGGCTGAGCATGAGTCTTCTTGTCTTGACGCCTTTCTTTGTATTTACGCAGTTGACGAGCAATCTTATCCGCAACTAAGTCTATGCTGGCGTATAGGCTCTCGCTACTCTCCTCGGCACGAATGACACTTCCGTTAGCGTAGATCGTCACTTCAGCTGCCTGCTTGGTATTTATCCGGGGATTGCGTGCTACTGATAGATGCACATCCACCTCAGTTGTCAAATTCTGAAAGTGGTTCACCGCCTTTTCAATCTTCAGATGCACGTACTCACGAATGGCATCAGTGATTTCAATATTTTTGCCGTGGATCACAAGCGTCATGTAGATTCTCCCGCTGGACTCTCATCCAAGTCTGTTTTGGGTAAAGCTTTTAACCAACTGTGCATATGTTGGTGGTTTGCATTCAGCCTCCCAACTTTATTGGCGTAGTTAGGTTAAAAGAGGCTTCCTCCGCGCAAACTTGAGGTTCTACATTCACCCTAGCATTTTGTATTCCAGAGAACAGCGAGTTTGACTTTCCTTCAAAAACCTTTGCATTTTTTGACATTTCTTGATATAAAAGTAGTCAGGAGTCAGGAGTCAGAATGACATAGTACGAGTGGCGGATGACTCGTTAGTACAAACCCTACCCTTCATGGGTGGAGAAGTAAAAGAAATCCAGCTCGATATCACAAACTCCATACCAAGCTTGGGTGGGGTTCTCTTGACTCCTGACTCCTGACTCCTGACTCCTGACTCCTTTCTTTGATTTTTGGCATGATTGCAAGTCATGAGGCATCCGCCGACTGCTTAGCCCAGCAGCAACGTCGATGCTGGCTATATAACGAGGGACTGCTGCCCTACCCGACTGCTTTGGACTGGCAGCGAACACTGTCCAAGGAGCGCATCAACAACCCTAGTTTGGATGATGTCTTAATCTTGTTAGAGCATCCGCCGGTGTACACCCTAGGACAGGGAGCAAACTCGGAATTTATCAAATTTGACCTTGATAAAACTAGCTGGGACGTTTACCGGGTGGAGCGAGGCGGCGAGGTGACTTACCATTGCCCTGGGCAACTGGTGGGTTACCCGATTTTGAATCTGCAACATTACCGCAAAGACTTGCACTGGTATCTGCGGCAGCTTGAAGAAGTATTAATTCGGGTGTTGGCAGTTTACGGCTTGAAGGGCGATCGCGTTCCCGGTTTAACAGGCGTTTGGCTGGAAGGGCGAAAGGTAGCTGCCATTGGGATTAAAGTCAGCCGCTGGATTACGATGCACGGCTTTGCGTTAAATGTTTTTCCCGACCTTACAGGCTTTGAGCGTATCGTACCCTGCGGTATTTCTGATAAGGAAGTTGGTAGCTTAGCACAATTTATCCCAGAAATCAACCTCGACCAGGTACGCGTTCAAGTGGCGGTGGCTTTTGCTGAGGTGTTTAGTGTCGAGCTGGTAATCAAAAAATAGATAACGGGAAAGTCAGAGAATTAGTAATGTGGTCATAAGTTTTACTAATAATAAAATTAGGTATTTACCCGGCAAATTGCCGTATTATTAACGTAAGCTAACAGAATTTACCGACAGATTGTCGGTGAAAATTCGAGGGGGATGAATCATGCCGAAGTCCGCTGAAAGGCCGGAAAGGTTGGAGGCTCGGATTACCAAGGAGCAAAAGGAATTGGTTCAACGTGCAGCCTCCATACAAGGGCGAACGCTAACAGATTTTGTTGTGCATAGCGTGACAGATGCAGCTAGTCGAATTGTGCAAGAGCAGGAAGCAATCATTTTGAGTGAGCGTGACCGCCAGGTTTTTGTGGAAGCCTTTCTCAATCCACCAGAGCCAAATGACGCTGTAAAAGCAGCTGTTCAGCGCTACAAGCAATTTATAGGGGGAGCATCCCATTTATGCAAAAACATCAGATAGCAAGTTGACCATTGAGATAGGCACAGCGAAGTTGTAGCATGGGTGTCACATTTTCCGGCTGCCACTGAGCGCCAGAAAGTTTCAACCTG
>JAABUZ0100002992.1_pt1 | contig 26407 bp, 25 predicted proteins | sample 5562091 | NCBI WGS metagenome assembly JAABUZ01 (sample SAMN12813069, study PRJNA571459) | rock metagenome | isolation source: Antarctica rocks | place: Antarctica: Victoria Land, Linnaeus Terrace sud | collected 2015-12-21 | reverse complement strand
CACATGGCGCTGAGATCGGCGACCTGCTCGCGGCGCATACACGCCTGCTCGCCGCCACCAAGGCGCGCTATGAGTGGGTCGGGATGGCCGCGCGAATCAGGGGCCAGACTCTACCTCTGCTCGATCTGGGCTTCGGATAATCGCGCTAATCGGCGCGGACCGAGCGGCGCCACTTCGGCTGCCCGTAGACGAGGGAGAGGGTCGGCGCGCCGACCCTCTCCACACACTAGGCGAATGGGAGATGAGAGCGTGATGCCTATACGCAAGAGGGACACAGCGGGATTGACCCGCGAGGCCAGCCTGACTACACAGACCATCCGGACCGCCGACGTGCGGGCGATGCGACGCTACGTCCGGCAGGGCGCGGTCGTGGTCGCCGAATATCGATGGGAAGGCTGCGGCATCCGTGACTTGGAGGCGCGCGGCCGGGAGTGGGTCTTGCGGGGACCGCCGACAACGTTCCAGGCGGCTCGGAAGGAGCTGAATCGAATCCGCCAACCAAAGAGCGACCGCCCTGGGGGCGTACGAAGCGCGCACGCCGACGCGCCGCCTGACGGGCGGCGCGTCGAAGCGGAATACGCGGTATCGTCGGCGGGATCGGGCGACGTGTGGCGCGCGATTGACGGCGATGGGGACATGCTCGATCTCTTACTCTGGATCGCGTCTGTCTGCCGGGACACAGGTCCGGTCGCTCTGACGCTCGAGGCGCGCGCGGACGATACGATGGACACGACCCTCGTCGTCACAGTCAACGCCGCGGACGGCGCGCGCGCGGACCTCGCCTCGATCATCGCGGCATGCGCGCTTGAGGGAGATCGCCGGTGTCGCGGACGCGGCGGGCGAGCGCGACGCGTCGAGGTTATCGCAGGCGCCGCGCCCGCCCCCCAGGCAAGCGCGCTAGCAGGTAAGAGATGCACGCCGTGATCCGCGCCACGATGCGCGCCCGGCCGGCCCCCATCGCGGTGGGCCTGATGGGATGTCGTCACGGCCATGCTGCGCCGTGTGGTCCTCACACCCTCGTCCGCGCGCGCCGCGGCCTCCTATCCGCGACAGAGGGGCAGGGGTTGTTCCCGCTGTTGTGCGGCCGGTATGCGCCAGCGGCCTGGCCGGCGCTGCGCGCCTGCTACCCTATCCACGACCAGTCGGACGTGGAACGCGCCATCGAGATCGTCATCGACGGCATCGCCGGGAGCGGCGCGTTCCCGGTCATGGACGCGCGCCAACGGCAATGGCGGCAGATGGAGATTGACGAGTGGCGCGCCATGGACAACGAGTGCGATGCCGAGGGCGAGCCGGTGGGCGACGAGCCACCGTTCTGGACATCGTATATTCCCATCACCAACGAGGCCACACTCTACTGGTGCCCCGCGGGCGACGCGCCGATCCTCGAACTGCTCCTCGCCGATATCGTCGCGGACGACGAGTGCAAGGATTGGCTGCTCTGCGGGGAGATTGAGCAGCGTCTAGCCAGCCCCGCGACCCCGCGCGACGTGGCCCGCCGCGTCGGCGCGATCCAGACCGCGAGCCGCGTCCTACCCTCCGCTCTCATCGCGGAGGCGCTGCGCGCGGACCGGGATGGCATCCTAGGGCAATTGCCGGGGGAGCTGGCGCGACTCCCTCGGCTGTGCGAGTACATGGACGGAAGCTTCGACAATCCGTTCCTATGCCCCAGCCGCGAGATGTGGGACGCAACCGACCTCGACAGCTTCCCCTGGTCCTGGCACAACGTCGAGGTCGCCGCGGCATGGTGGGATCATGCCCGGCCTGTCGTCGTCGACGCGCGCGCGGTTCTGCGCGCGCTCGCGCGGCCTGCCGCGGCCCTGCCCACTCTCGCGGCGATCACGGGCGCAACCATCCGAGCCTGCGTGGACAGGGACGTGTCTCCCCCCGCAGACCTGCTGGCGTGCGTCGACGCCTGACACGCCCTGATCGCCTCGTTGGCGGACACGCAGTGCGCCCCGACGGGTGAATCCGTGGGCAGCCTGACTGTTTCTTTAATAGTAGTGGGAGCGCCCTCATGATTCCACACCTCGCGTACCGTGAAGCAACTACCTCGCGCGTTGTGCGTGCGAGCAGACGCCGGTTCGTGGAGCGCCGAGAGGGAGAGAGCTATGGGCGTCATGCGCCCGCGCGCGTATCGACACGCCAGACCCTTCGCGCGATGGTCGCGCGGTCCGATCTCGCCACGACCTACGCCGCGCTCTTTCCCGACAACTGGATGTCTGAGGGCGGCGCGGCCACGATCGCGCGCGGCGGCGCGCCTGTTGCTGGCCTAGCGACGCGCCTCGTACGCCGCCTTACAGCAGAGGATCGTCTGCCGCTGCAGGACGCCGGCTGGGTCCCGTATGATGGGCGCGCGTCGCCCGTTTCGTGGTTGCCCTGGTGCGCGTTCGCCATCCCTATCGACCCCAATCAAACCTACTGGGATTTCTTTGAGTCCGAGGGACCCTCCGGCCAGACGGCGGGCCTCATTCTGTTCGAGTGGGTCGCCACCGGTTGCATCGAGCTCGACCGGGAGACCGCGCCGTTCCTGCGCAACCACGCGGCGACGGCGGGGGACGGGATGGTTGACCTTCTCGACGCGGTGATGGAGGAGGCGACGACACGCCTGGACGACCCGTACACACGCCTCCACACGCTCACCGACATACTCCGCGCCGACCCCGATAACCTACTTCGCAGCCGCACCGATGCGCTACGGCGCGCGCCGCTCGTCGCCACGTACGCGGCCAACGAACACGACAACGCGTTTCTCTCGCTCGGCCGCGACTGGTGGGATGAGCAGGCCATCACGGGTGAGTTGCGCTGGTCGCCTGAGATGGTCGCGGGGCTCGAGGCTGAATGGGCGGAGGCGGCACATATCCAGGGCGCGACGCGCGCCCTCTGGGATGTCCTCTGCGAACCCGCGTCGTTCGCGGCACTGCTCCGATCCCTAGCGACGATGCTGGGCGTGGGCGCATCGTAACGCGTCCACGCCCGCTAGTGCGGAGGTAATCCGGGGGCGGCGCGGGCCGAGGGTCGATCACAGTTTCCATTCAGTAGCATGAAGGAGAACCTCATGTCGCATGACCAACCAACTCAATCGGCCGATTCGGCCAACGTGAATCTGCTCGTTGTCATGCCGTTGCCCGAGGTACGCCACTGCGAAGCGTTCACCACCATCGACGAGGCGCGCGCGCGATTCCGCCTCATCCGCGATCGGGTCACGCGGAGTCCCGGTTTGGAGATAGCCGTGCAAAGCGCGCTCGCCGACCACATCCCGGTCTGCGTCGTCGTCGCCCCGACTGTGCCGGTCGGTTTCCTGGACGGACCAGGCGTCGGACGCGTGATTGAGATCTCGGAGGAGGTCTATCAGGCGATTTGGCTGCGCCACCTGCGCAAGAATACAGCGGGTCTCGGAACAGTCACACCCGCGGGCGATAGGTTCAGCAGCTACGAACGCGACCCGGATCGCGGCGTCGTGCTGTACAACGATGGTACGATCGGCCCGCGCACACCACGCCGCGCGTAGTCCGCGCGCGATGCGCGGAGAGCGAAACCAGGCCGTAGACAGCGTGACGACGCCCATCGCATCTGGGGCGTCGTCACGCTGCCCTGGTCGCCGCCGGCATGAAGGTCTCGTGGGTTATCATGTGACCTATCAACAGCACGGCGCCGGTGCGCCCGACGCGGGACGGCGCGGGTCACGGTAGGCCATACATACAAGAGAGTGGGGGTATCGATGCAGACGGAAGACGAGGATACATCGCGACAACGGCGGGGGGGCACTGTCGCGGCGAGCGAACTCGCGGAGTATAGTTATTGTCATCGGGCGTGGTGGCTCGCTTGGCGCGGCGAGCCATCCGCGGCCAGCCCCGCCATGAAGCGGGGCGTGGCCGCGCACGACCGCATCGGGATATCCGTCAGGAGGGGAAACAGCGCAGCGCGTCATGGACTGGCGCTAGCGATCGTTGGCGCATCCCTCCTGCTCATCGTCATAGCGGCGATACTGATCATCCATGCCGCGGCAGCCCCGCGATGACGCCGATTATCGAGGCGCTCGCGGGCGCGGCCGGAGTACTACTGCTCGTCGGGGCGCTGCTCGGGCTGCTGGGTCGGCGGGCGCGCCGGCGCGCCGGCGTCCCTGGGGGGCGCATTTCCTACAGCGACATCGGCGCCACGAGCGACGATGGGCAACGTAGCCCGGTCCTCGTGGCGCGGACCATCGCTCTGCGAGGCCGGCCCGATGTCTTGGTGGAACGCCGGGGCGCGCTTATCCCGGTCGAGATCAAGACGGGGCGCGCTCCGACGCGCCCATACGAGGGTCACATGTTGCAAGCGCTGGCGTACTGCCTTCTTGTGGAGGAAACGCGTGGCGTCCGCCCCCGTATAGCATCGTCCGCTACCCCGGCCGCGAATTCGAGGTCCCCTATACCGCCGATGCGGAAGCATGGGTGCGACGTGTGGCCACGGATCTGATCGACGCCAAAGCGGGTGGCCGGGAGGTGGCGCGCAGCCACGAGAACCCCGCACGGTGCGGAGCTTGCGGATTCCGGGAGCGATGCGCGCAGGCCCTGTCCCCCCGCCGCCAGGGATGACGAGCCGGCTGCGGGGTGGGCGCGCCGTGACTGTCTGCACTATCCTCGCCGCGTTATGCAATGCGCGAACTGCCGCTCTGTCAGCGGCCACCCGAACGACGACACCGCGGTGGAGGTCTGTTTGTTGACGCGACGGAGGAAGCCTATGTCCATCACGCGCTCATTACCCATGCTGCCGGGGATCGCCCCGCCGTCCTCGGACCCACGGCCGGCCGACCGCGAGGACGCATACCGGCCGTTCGATCCGGGCCAGGAGGATGCTATCGTCGACGCGCTGTTTGATGCGTACCTCCTCGGGATGCCCCTCGTCGTTGGGTTCTCGGGCGGGAAAGATTCGCACCTCCTCCTGGCCCTTGTCTGGAAGGCCCTCGGGCGCGTAAAGGCGCGCGAGCCCGCGCGCCTGGCGACGCCGGTCATTGTGATGGTGGGCGACACGATGACGGAGAACCCCGTGATCCAGATGCGCACGGCCACGAGTGTCGCCAGCATCCGCGCGGCGGCGCGACGCGATGGCCTGCCGATCTACGCGGAGATCGCCACGCCCGCGGTCGGCGACCTCTTACTCGTCCGCATCATCGGCCACGGCTACCCGGCCATGACGCAGAATTTCAGGTGGTGCGTCGAACGGGTGAAAGCGGGCCCGTCGGCTCGGGCCGTGGATCGCATCATCGGCCGAGACACGCCGGCGATCTTCGTTCTGGGAACGCGTAAGGGCGAGAGCGCCGCGCGCAAGCGGAACATGGAGGGCCGGGCCGGGGGGCGCACGGTCGCCGGCATCCCCTTGCAGCCAAATCCCGCGCGCCCTGGCTCGTTCGCCTATGAGCCCCTGGCGGACGTGACGCTCGGCCAGGTGTGGTGTCACCTCGAGTCCCGCATGCTCGCGCCCTGGGGAGACAAGTGGCTCGAGTTGGCCGCGCTCTACAAAGAGTCGAGCGATGCCTGCCCCGTTCAGATGCCTGGGACGAGCCGCGATACGTGCGGCAACAGCCGCTTCGGCTGCTGGTGCTGCACAGTTGTCAAAAATGAACGAAGTTTGCGCAACCTCGCCGCCGGGGCGGCCCCATGGATGGGCAAGATGGTCGTGTTCCGCGACCTACTCCATGAGACGACCCAGGGCGAGGCGCGATACGACGCGCGCTCGATCCGAGGCGGCGAGACGGAGACAATCAAGCTCACGGGCAAGGGGACGGAGCAGGGCGGCACGCTCTCGCCGCGCGGGTACACCATGACCTTCCGCAAGCGCCTGCTCGCGCTGCTCCTCGATGCCGAGGATGATGCCCGGCGGCTTGGCCCGGTCCCGGACTATCGCCTCATCGACGATAACGCGCTGCGTGAGATCCAGCGCGTATGGGAGCAGGATTGGGGCGATTGGGAACAGAGCGCGGTTGAGATCGCGCGGCCCTACCGAGGCGAGGCGTGGGCGTACTCCCCACACCCCCGGCTGGCCCCGCGTCGCCACATCCCCGGTCATCCAGCGGCGCTCTGTCGCAAGGCGCTGGTCCAGCACAGGGCGCACGATGTCGATCTACCGCCCCTGCTCCTGTGGAGATTTGTCGACATCGCGGAGAGATTCAGGGACGACCCGTCGTATCGTGGCCTCGTCGCCGCAAATCGGCGCATGGCGCAATTGACTGCGTGCGATTGGAGGAGCGACGGGATCATCGTCGCGGACCTATTGTGGGAGCGCGCGATCGAACGCACGGGCGAGGAGGACCGTCACCTGCAGGCCGCGGAGCGACAGCGGCTGGTCGCGCGGGCAGTGCAGCCGGCCCTCGTCGAAATGGAGCAGGCGGCTCCACCCCCGACCTAGGCCGATGCCATGGTGGCGGAGATCGTGGAGGCGCTGGCGCGCGACCCGGGGACGGATGTGTGGGGGCGCATCGTGCGCGCGCCGCGTCACGGGACGGCGCCGCGCAAGGGCGCGCGCCGCGTCGAGGACGACGGCCACGGCGCCGTCGTGTGGGACGTGACGCGCTGGTTCGACCGACTCACGAATCGGAGAGACACCTTTTTCTGCCGCGACGGCAGCTACGGGTACGTCAGCGAGATCTACGGGGATCTGCAGGGCGCGGCAAAGCACTGGGTGGCGTATCCGCCCGCCCGCGCGTACACCGGTGAAGGCCGGCCACCGTCACACGCGGTACTGGGCAAACGCGCGGCGCGCTATCAGGCCCTCGCCTACATCGACGGCCGCTGGCGGCGGGCCATCTATGACCGCGACGAACTGTGCTGGCGCTACGCCGCAGCTATAGGCGACGCCCACGAGGAGTACGCCACCTGGCACGCCGAGCCGCTCAAGACCGCGTCGCACGCGGCGCTGCGGCTAGAAGGTCCGCTCGACGACGACCGGTGGCTGGCTGCGCCGGGGCCATAGGGAGGGGCGCGAACGGCGAGCCCCGCTACCGGTAAAGGGCGCCGCGCAGGCCACTCTCTCGATGTCGCCGACGAAATAGCCTTGGGCGCACCGACACCCATGTCCCCATACAGGAAAAGGAGACCAACACTATGACACAGTCGACCGGACTCGTGGCCCCGATAGCCCTGGCCATTCTGGCCGTCATCAACGGCCACGCCTGTCACGTGTATCGCCGCGACAAAGGCCTGGCGATCTACAACAGGTCGCACCCCCAACACCCGAAGAACCGCATCCCGGAGCGCGATCTCCTGATGCTCGCGCTCTGTCTCGGTGTAGTCGGCGCCTGGGTGGGTATGTACGGCTTTGCGGAGCGCCACAAGACGCGGGACCTCGCTTTTCTGATGCGCTTCTGGGGCATCGTCGCGCTCTATGTCGTGGCCGGCTACGCGCTCCTGCGTCACGGCTATGCCGCCCTCTAGATCCGGTACCGCGTCCCGGCCCCCGTCGTTCGACGCCCTAGACGAGGCGTTCACGCGGGGACGCGGGGCGACGCTGCTCCCGGCCCTCTTTCCGCAGGGCCCCCTCGCCGACAATGCGCTTCGGGCCGCGCACGGAGTGGCGGCCATGCTGTCTGTGGCGGGACAGCACACCACCGTCGCCGAAATAGTCGCGGTGTGGCCGTGCCTCGAGGTAAACATCCCGACGACGGCCATAGCCGCGCTCGACGGCATGGAACTCCAGGTGGCCAACGCCTGCGCGTCGTGGGCGCTGCCCGCGATCGGCGCCCACGATATCCTGCGCGTGGCCTACGACGCGACATGCGAGCGGGACGACGACCTGGCGTATCGTTGCGAAGCGTCCGCGCTCGTCGACAGGACGCTCGCGCGCCATGGGCGCGATCCTGGGGAACCGGGGTATGTGGCCGAGCGCGCCGCACTCGTGGACCGGCTCCTCGCGGATTACCACCGGGATGTCATTGCCCGCATCCGAGGTATGATCACGGATCTGGATGAGGTCATCGTGCCGAGTCGCAGGGACGCCCTACCATCGGACGTGGTATCTCTCTCGACCGCGGGGGCGCACCTCCGGGCACTGCGCCCGCACACCGACGTCCTGGACGCCTGCGCGCGCGCGATCCCGGCCCTTTTGTTGCGCGCGCGTCGCCGCGATCGGTTAGGCGTCCACGCGCGCGTCACGCTGGAGTTGCGCCGCGCCTACCATGAAGCGAGGCTAGCCAGCCCCGCCAGCCCCGCCAGCCCCGCCAGCCCCGCTAGCCCCGCCGATGCCGCTATCGTCGCGAACCTGATCGCGACAGATAACGGCCGTCACCGCGTGCTCGATGCCATCGACCGCGCTCTCTCCTACATCGATCGCCCGGTCGATGGTCCCGCTCGTTACCATGTGGCCGAACTGGGCATGGCGCTCGAACGGGCGTTTTTCATGCCGATTGAGGGTCCCCTCGTGCGCGCCCTCGGCGCCATGGCTAGCCGTACGGCTTACCCTTTGGCATCCCTCATCGCGGCATGGCTCGTTGATCCATAAGGGCGTGGCGCGAGAGAGTTGCCCCCCGCCTCAGCGTATAAAAATATGATGAAAGGGGACAAGAGCAATGCCGTGGCCTAGGGATATAACCAACTTCGCCCGATGCCGCAACGTCCGCGACGCCGCGGACGCGCCACTATGAGCGACACGGAGTGGGGCATGGACCACGCCGTGGCGCCCGGCGTGGGATGCACGGGAGACCCGCGCGCCAACATGGATCACATCTTTCCGTCGATCAAGGGGCTTGCGGCGCAAGGCTGCGACGCGGCATTGCGCGCGCTCCCGGCGCACGAAAAGCATGCCGTCCGCGAGTGGGCGCTACGACTACTCGAGGCTACGATGCCGGGCGTGCCCGAAGACGAAACGATCGCCGCGTTCAATGCGGCCGGTCGCCTCGTGGCCTACGCGGCGTTGACGATCGCGTACACTGCCCTGCTGGAGAAAGGCCGCGCCCTTGGTATCGACACGTTCGTGCACCACATGGCCATACATTTGTACGAGGTGGAGTATCGCGGGCAGCAATCGGAGGAATACCCACCAAGACGGGCCGAGGGTCAGGATACCACGGCAGCGGCACTACCGTTGTGGATAGTACCCATGAACCCGCTAGCACCCCGCGCTGGCAAGGAGAATGTCGCGGAGCACGTCGGCCTGTTCGAAGAAATACGGGGCGCGTGAGGCCCTACACAGGACAGCGGGTCATCGGACAAGGCAACAGGCTGCGTCCAACGGTGCGGCGGGTCACAGGGGATGGCTCCCCGCGGGCACCCCGATGCATGTTTTCGTACGCTGTGGGGAACACTCCCCGCCAGAGGCATCCCCGAGGGGCGCCGTTGCGGCTTATGTCGAGACATACTCCACCGGTGTTTTATCACGAAAGGAGAGGCCGTATTCACCCGCCCCCGAAGAGGGCGGTCCCCTGCGGCAATCCTATGGATCAAGACCGCGAGCTTGTGCGCGCCTGCGCTGGCGACCTTTTTACCGCCTGCGCGAACGCAGGTAAGGGTACATCTGCCCTGGTACATGCCGCGCCCTACCGAGCGTCCCTATTTCCCCGCGCAGCGCGCGGACCGCCGGACCGTGCGCCCGTGACACCCCGACCAAGGCGTCACGGGTCGACATCAGACGCGACATCCTATCCGAACATCCATCGCCGGGGGCGACCTTTTCCGCTTACGAGTGTGAGAGGGGTCGCCTTCGGTTTTCTCGTCAAGGAGACTCACATGAGCGCCGAGACCACAACTAACTCGTCTGCGGACGTGGGCGAGAACCGGCACGTCGGAACGGACCTGATCGGGGTATCGTTCGAGATCCCCGGCCTCGGCGGGCCCGGATCTGGCGCGGTTCCGCGGGTAATGCGTGTCGTCAGGACAGACCCCGATTACCCGCAGGAAGTCATCGTCGCCGACGTGGACGATAACGAGTTCCGCGCAGTCATCAATCATGTGCGCGCGCTCATCGGCCAGGCACAGGTATCGGCCCAGTCGCCCGCTGGAGCGACGGAGATTCCGACGGCCAACGTCAGCACCTCGGACAGCGAAAACGTCGGCGCCATCGACCTCGACACGGGGGGGAAGATCGCCGGGGAGTCCACCTCGTCGAAGGCCGTGGGCATGGAAGCCCCGCCTCCGGAGGGGGACACTCCCCCCCGACCAGAGGAGGTCGCGGTCGCGACGACACCCGCGCAACGACTCGCGCATAGTCGGGCCACATATGTGCGCTTGAAAGATGAGCGCCCGGACGCGGTGATCGTATTCGCGGACGGCGAGGCCTACGAATGCTACGACGCCGACGCGCAGTTCGTCGCCGAAACGCTCGGCCGCGCTATCGTCGCCGTCAAATACCCGGAGGGGTATGGGTATGGTTTCCGCGCCACCATCACCCATCAGGACATCGATGCCATCACCGCAGGAGGGCGCCTTGTCACCGTGGTACGGGTCGCCGTGGCAGAGGCGGCTGATGGAAGCACAAGCGACGCCACCGCCGCGACTGATCAGGATCGCGAAACTGCGGCCTTCACCCCCTCTCTCCACGACGACGTGCTTGCGCCGGAGGTAGAACCCCAGGCACGCGCCGCCGAGCCCGCCGCCGATGTTCCCACCATAGTAAGCGACCTGGGCGCAACGGCCACCGGCCAAGACGCGCAGCCCGTGGACGCCGATCAAGAGGCGAACACGGACGACGCATCGGCGCCAGACACGTCGAGCCAGGGAAGCGCGCAACCGGCGCAAGCGGAGGCGGATACCACACCTGCTTCGGACATCGCGCGTGAGCGGCTCTTAGTCAGCTTGTGGGTCGACGCGGGGGTCGGGGCGGACGGCACGATTTCTGTCGACCCCAAAGTCCGCATTAGCGTCGGCCCGCACAAAAAGAACGGGGATGCCATGTCCGGCGATGTTCTGATGGGCGTGGCGATGTTGGACCCGGTGGCGGTCATCGGAGACCTTTCCACGCTCGGCGGCCTCGTGGCCGGGTTCATCGGGACACGGCAGACGCGGAAGGAGGAAATTGCCACTCAGGCCAAAATCGAGAAGACCCAGCAGACCCAAAGGAGAAAGGATCAAAAGAACGGCGCGCAGACACAGAAAAATGCCGACAAGGCAACCGGGCTGAAGGCTGCCGCGAGGAGAGCCGCGACCCCTATCATCGCGCCGGTCCTCGACGCGTCAGTGACTCCCCTCGCGCCCCTCGCGCCCGCCGCCGCGCCTGCTCCGCTTATCCCGGCAATCAGAACGGGGGCTAGCGCCCAAGCGGCCGCCGCAGCCCTCGCGAAACGGCACGAGGACGAAGGCAAGGTCCCGCCCAAGAGACAGGACGTGGCTCCCGCCGGGCAGCTCGATTTGCTGAGTCTCATCGGGGAATGAGGCCGACGACTGCGCGCCAATAGGGGGAGAGCGTGGACCACCGCGTCCCCCCGTCGCACACACGATAAGACCTACAACGCTCAGATGAGAGGATCGAATACAATGGCCGAGACCACCGCTACCGCCACCGCTACCGCCACCGCCACGACAAAGCCGACGCGCGTCTTCGTTTACGGCGCGAGCAAGTTCACGGAAGGGCTCGACTTCGATCCGTCCATGTCCGACCAGGAGGTCCAGGAAACCCTCGCGCCGCACTACGATGGTTTGGGCAACGCCGCCATGTCGCCCCCTGTGGAGAGCGGCGAGGGCGAGGACAAGATCGTAACCCGCAAATTCGAGCTGAAGTTCGGGAGCAAAGGGGCCGACGTCACCGCGCCATCGGGGGATCGTTCGCGCGACTTGCGCGCGTTCACGCAGGCCATCGTCGACGCCCCCCCCCACCTGCTTACCATCTGGTACGTTCTGCCGGAACTCAACGTGGCCACCCTGGACGAGCAGGTCCTCATGGGGCACGCCCTTTCCGTGGCCGATGAAGAGGCCGAGCAGGAGGGCGACGCGATCACGGCGCTGGTCGACAAGCTGCTCGCATAGTAGGCTAGTCGTCCGTCAAGGCTGCTTTGGACAGGTGAAAGTCCTGGATTGAGCGTACCGCACCTGTCAAAACGTCGGCTGACGGACTAGTAGCATCCCCCATGCCCCCACAGTCGGGGGCGCGCGGCGAATCTCGCGCCCCCGGCCGAGGGCGGGGGGAGGGAACTGAGATGGACGGTACCGAGGTACGCCTATGATGTCACCCCACCACCCTCCCATCGCGCGCGCTATAACAGTGAGGCAGCGCCCTCCCGCATTGGCGTCCTGGCGGCGGCACATGCGGACGGCAGCGTGTCCTCTGCCCGCGGTGGTCGCGGAGGTAGCGTACCGCCGTCGGATCATCGCTGCGGTCGCGACCGTCGCGGCGCGCATTCCCGGCGGATGCGCCGCCATCGTGGTCGACCCACACCCGATCGGGCAGCGGGCAAGCCGGACCATAGTGGAAGCCTTGCTCACCGCGATCGAGACATATGATCTCTTACCCGTGCTCGACGACGACGACCGCGCCCTGAACGACGACACCGACGATGACCCGCTCGACTTGCCATTCTGGATGGTCCACATCCCTCTCCGCCCGTGCGACGCCGCGTATGCGTACGGTTGCGCGGGCAGCCCAGCCCTGGCCCCGGCGGACTCGCCGGGCGAGTCCTTGCTCTATCTGCTGTTCGCCCGCGAGGACGACGAGGAGCGGGACGACTTCAGGGCCAACGCCCTGTCCGAGTTGGAGCGATGCAGCGCGGCGTTGCCGGTCAGCGCCGAGCGGGACGCGCTGACGGCGGCGTGCGAGGTGGGGTGGCGTTGGTGGCAAGAAGGCGTGGACCCGGCGGCCGCTCTCTCGCGCGTGCTGGCCGACAAGGATGGTCGCTTCGTCGCGGCGGGCGCCCCCTATGCGTGCGCGCCAACGCTCGCCGCGTACATCGCCGGCGCTACCCACAACCGTTTCTTAGACCAGAGCGAGGAGATGGCCCGATGGACCGGCATGTACACGATGCCGTGGGCCCCTGACGTGATCGTCGAGTTGATGGACGAGTGGGCGCGCGCGCAAGAGGTCTTGACCGTCGTCGACCGGGCCGTGATCGGGTTGCGCGACCCCGTTGCGGTCGCGCGGCTGGCGGCGCTGGTGCTCGCCACGTTCGACGATGCGGATCTCGCGCGATGACGAGTGCGGCGCGCATGGGCGCGGGCGCGCCCCACGTCGACGCCGACGCGCGCATGCACAGGGGCGCGCCGCCCGCGCGGGCGGCGCGCCCCTCGCGAAAAAGAGAGCGAGGAGTATACCATGACCGACCCACCTGGCATCGACACCGCCACTCCCGGCGGGCGCGACCATTTCGAGCCCCAGTTCGGGCTCGAGGCCATGTATCTACCCCTTCTGCGCCGAGGCAGCGCATGCTCCGACGCGGGGCCTCGGAGGCGACACGGATAGCCGTCGGCCGCTATGCGCCTAGCCATGGTTAGGGGGGTGTCCCGTCGCGTCCCTCGGGGCGACCGGGATGCGACGGGACGGCGCGCCCCACCTACCGCAGGGCGTCTCGCGCGTGCTGCGGCCGCCGCGGACGCCAGGGCGCGCGCCGAGATCAGCTCTATCTACCGCGCGCATCTGCCCCAGGCATACCCCATCTTCACCCGCTACCACGCGGAGTCGCCGCGCGTCGACCTCTACCGACAGCTCATCGCGGACATACGGCTTGCCGATCTTTTCCCCGTCCCGGACGAGATAGGGCTCGCGGCGCGCGCCTCTGACGATGGCCAGCAACACCGGATCGACCAGATTGCGGGCTACGTGGTCGATCCCAGCGCGCCTCCCCTCACGCCCCCGATCGCGCCCGAGTGGACGCGGACCATCCCGACCGACGGGGTGGGCGCGCACTACCGCCGCGATCCGTCGAGGTCGTCGGAAGGCGAGGATCTGCTGCTCCTGCTTGCAGCCCCCACCTACGACGACCAGCCCGCCCGTCCTCCAATCCACGCGCCTCTCGACCCGCGCATCGCGCTCGACGGAACGGGTCGCCGTCGGCTGCAGCGCCAGCTCGCAGTGATCCTGCGTTACGCCGAGAGGCGGGAGCCGACCCAGTGGGCGTACGACGCCGACCCTCTCGAGAGGAGCCTCCTCTGGTCCAACGGGACGTTCGCCGGCTTGCCCCCGCCGCTCCCCGACCTCGCCTGCGCGGCCGGCATGATGAATCGGTCGACAGGGGAGCCCTACCTCGACGCCGAGGAGGCGGGCGGCGAGATATTCGAGGATCTTCCCTGGAGTGTGGCGTCCGTCGCCGAGCTCTCATCGTTATGGGCCAGGGCGCGCCCGTACCGCGTCCGCGCTCTCGCCGCGCTGGACACGTTGCGCGACCCGGCGACGTTCACGCCGCTGGTCGGCGCCCTCTACCGCGCCGTGCGAGCGGCGGAGTTGGGCGATGTGGCGACGCCGACCGCGCCGCCTCCGCTGTGGCAAACGCTGGGCATGGATGGCCCAGATCCCGCTGGCGTCGCGCCATGAGCGCCGCGCCCGCGGCGCCGCGGCGTCCGATCGGGTGGGCGCGCGCTCGGACGTGGCGCCCGGCGGCGCTCACGGCGGTCAAGGGTGAACTCGCGCGCGTGAGCCCGCCCATCGTGCTGGCGGGCATCCTCGCCGACCACGACCCGACCGCCGCACGCGCCTTGCTAGCCGACATAGACCTGCGCGCAGGCGCTTGCGCGAGCCCCGCCGTCGCCCGCGCCTTGATCGCGGCGTTGCGCCACGATGGGTTTCCGGTGCTGCCGGAGGACTACCTCGACCAGTGCGACGAGTACGCAGGCGCGGATTGCGCCCCCATGTACTGCACGCACGTCCCCTTAGGTTCCGGGGAGACCTACTGGGAGGTATGGGCGCGCGACGACCGCTCGTTGCCCGAGGCGCTGATCGCGGGTATCGCCGACAAGTGGACGGAGGGCTGGAATGCCCGTGCGGCGCTGGTAGTCGACGCGCGCGGCGCGGGAGAGGATGTCGCGTCGGCGGTCGATCGTATCCTCGAACTGGAGGGTCGCGCCGGGCCGGCCGCGGCGGTGGCCCTCGTCGATGACATCGGGGGGCGCCTCGCCACGCTCCCCCCGCCGCTGCGCGCATTGCCTCACATGGCCGCGTTCGCGCGTGGCGCGACGGGCAATTGCTTCCTTGATCGCGATGACGAGTATTGGAACGCGCAAATCGGGCGCGAGGAATGGCGCTGGAGCGTCCGACTCGTGCGCTCACTGCGCCGCGAGTGGGCCGATGCGCTCGCGGTTTTGACGGTCGTCGAGGAGGTGTCGCGCGCGCTGGAGGATCGCGCATGCTGGCCCCGCGTCCTCGCCGCCGTGGCCGACACGCTCGCCGCCGCGCCCCCATCCAGGAGGTGAGGAGAGTGCGCCGACACGGCGGCGAGCGTGTCGGCCACGGCGCATGGATCGCCACGCGCGGACGCGCGTGGCGATCCATGCGCCGGATGATGGGGTAAGCCCTGGGGAGGAGGTGATCGCCATGGGCGGCCGAGAGATCGGTAGAGTACGCGTATCGAGTCGGACGATGCGCGCCACATACAACGCCGCGCGCCACGAGGGCCGCGCGCGGACCGTTCGCTTGAAAGGAGATCGCGGATCATCCCTGCACCGCGTCCGAAACGATACGTGGGGGCTCCGCATCGCCCAAGTCTGCCTGGACCAGGCGCCCGATGTATGGGCCGAGCGGCGCGCGGCGGGTTACGACCCCCGTAACACGCGGGCCGTGGACCGACTGATACGCGCTCTCGCCGCGCGCCTGGCGCGCGTGTTGCCGGTCGCCGAGTTCCTGCTCGACGACTGGTACGACGACGCCGACCGCGCCCTGGCGCCGGGCGGCGCCGAGGGCGCCGCCCTCGGCGAGGAACGCCCCTACTATCACGATTTCTTGCCCGTCCTGTATCACGAGCCCTACGCCCTTGACCTATGCGACTACGATCCGCGTGAGGTCGGGCCGGGCGAGGCCATGCTCGCCTTCGCCATGCTCAGGGGCTTCCCCCACAACGTCGATCTCGTCGCGGGATTCTTGGAAGAACAGGGCGAGGTACCCCTCGGCAGGACGGCGCGCCGCCTTGCCCGCGCGCTGGGTGACGACGCCATGGCGCTGCGCCTATATAACGACGCCGGCGGGGTGTTCGCGGCCGCGCCGACGCCATACGACGCCGTCCCCGCGTTTCTGCGCTACGCGACGGCCACGACGGGCCACAAATGGTTAGACCGAACGGCCGACGAGTTCCCCGAGTTCGACGAGGTCGATTGGACCGTCGACGCAATACGAGAGGCGCGCGCCGGCTACGACGCGGCCACCGCGTACATGGCTCCCTTGCGGGTCCTGTGCGACCACATCGCGACACCGCAGGGTTTCGCCACCCTGGCCGACTTGATCGCGCGCGTCGTCTTCGCGCGCGCACCGGATGAAGAAACAGGAGAAACGCACATGACCGATGTAGTACAGACCGCGCACACGCACCCCGCGACACCGGAGATCGAGACGCAGCCCACGCCCATCGCGGCCGATGCCGCGGTTACAAGCGCCGCGCCCATCGCGGCCGAGGGCGACGGTGACGGCGTCATGGAGGGGGAACGACCCCAGCCCGAGGGACCGCCGGCGCTGCCGGAGCGCAAGCCGGGGTACATCCAGGTGGAGGAATGCGTCGCGCGCGCCTTCGGCCTGCACCAGGCGCTCGGCCTCACCGAGGCGCCCGTGATCGACGTGCCGGCCGACGACGACGGCGGCCCGGTCGAGGTCACGCTCTCGCTCAGCCGCTGTTGGGGGTTCGCGGTGAAGACGCTCCACGATGAGCGGGGGCTACCGTACGCCCACACCATGATCTCGGCGGGCGAGATCGCGGGCGCACTGGGACAGGTGTCGCGCCAGCCCGCGCTCAAGGACGAGGGCGTGTTCCTCGACCTACCCGCGACGAGCGAGAACGGCCTGTCGATCAAGGGCCTCTATGTGCCGGGCAGGCGTATCGCGCCACTCAAGCAGGTCGGCAACAAGAACGTGCGCTTCGGGGAGATGCCCATTCCCAACCACATCATCCTGGCCACGAGCGAGGGGCAGCGCCGCACATTCTATATGTGGGCGGTGCTGCGGTATCCGTCATCGCCCCGCGACGCCGTGTTCGCGATGCCCGTGAACAATGTGATGGACCGCACTGGATGGGTGTGCGTCGGGGACGTGACGCTGCCGCAGGCGGCCCATCTGGCGCTGCACACCCCGACGGATAAGCTCAACCTCGGCGACATCGACCGGCGCCTGCTGGACGACTCGCGCTACAACAACTCGTACAATGAGAACAAGAGCAAGACGTACCCGCGCAACCTCGACGATCTGTGGCGCTGGCTGGCCACATTGCCGACCGCGCAGGGCTATCCGTACGAGGATCTCGTGCAGGTGGGCACGATCGAGGAGATCCTGGCCGGGCGGCTCGGCCGCGGCGGGATGCTCTGATGCCCGCCATCGGCTATCTCTTCGCCGGCGCCCCCGACGACCTCGTGCTGCACGAGGAGCCGGCGCGCGCGCTCCTGCCGACGCCGTACGCCTATGTCCTGCACGCGGGCGGCCTCGCCGCCCGCGTCGCCACCCCGGGGCTCACGGGCCTGTTGCCACTGGCATCCTGGCCCATCGACGTTGTGCGCGACCTGCAGGAGCGTGCACCCGACATCGCCGGCGCGATTTCAACCGGCATCGCGCGCGGGACGGCACCGCCGCCCCTGTCACTGGGGCGCGCCACGCACTGCTACACGGTGGCGCGCGACCCGCGACACCCGCTCCGGGCCGCGGTCGGGGCGTACTACCCCGGCATGGATCCGCCGGCCCCCTACAGCTACATTGTGGCGGCCAACGGGCTTTTCGTGTGGACCCGCACAGCCGCGTTCGAGGCCTTCGTGCCGATCGCCGCTTACCCGGCGGGCACGGTCTGGGGCCTGGACGAGCTGTCGCCCTCCGCGCGCCTGCTCATACCGCGGGCGCCGGCCGCGTTCTTCGCCCACTTCGTCGAGGAGGCGCGGGAGGAAGCGCGGCGCACGGGCCACGAGGTCCTCTGGCAGCTGTGCTGGCGCACGGGGGAATGGGTCATTGTCAAGCCGGAACAGGTGGGGACACCGGGCTCTGTCGACTACGACCCCAACCAGATCCTGGAAGACGGCGTCATCAAGCTACACTCGCACGGCCGCTTCGGCGCCTTCTGGAGCGCGACGGACAACAGCGATGAGCGCCATGCAGAGTTCAACATCATCGTCGGCGACCTGCGATCCCGCACGGAACCGTCGGCGCTCTGCCGCGTCGGCGTCTACGGGCGAACCCTCGCGACCTCGCTCTCGACGGTGATCGACGGGGACCTACCCGTGCGCGACCGCCATGGCGACCCACCCCCCGTCGGCGACAGCCGTCGCACCCTATGGCCTGCCCCTAGCGTGGACGAGACGGCCGACGCGACGTATGGCCGCGCGAGCGACCCGAGTCCCGACGACGCTAGCGACACCAGGACCGACCGCGCCCGTGAGGAGGTCGCCCCCGGCGCGGCGGGCGCGGTGGCCGTCTGCGTCGCGGGCCTGCTCTCCGATGTGCTGACGCGCGTCGCCGAGGATCTCGCGTGTCGCGCGGGCCTGTCGGCGCCGGCACAGGACGGGCGCCTATCCCGGGGGCCGGACGCGGAGCGCGATTCGCCGACAGGGGGGTCAGATTAAGAACGCGACACGCAGGCAGGACGCGGATGGCGCGGGGCTCGGTGACCTATCCGGGTCCCCGCCAGCGCCAAGAGAGAGGAAAAGACGTGATGGACCAGGCACAACGCACGTACACGTTCGCGACACGGCTCGCCGGGGCGATGGCGCTGCGCGTCGTCATCGTCGGACTAGGGGGCACGGGGTATCACCTGCTGCATCACCTGCTCGGGATATTCTACGCCCTCGAGGACGCCCGTGTCGCGGGCGTGCCGCTGCCGGAGCACGCCCTTGGGCGCCTCCCGCTCTCGCTGGCGCTCGTCGACCCCGATACGGTTGAGTCGAAGAATGTCGGTCGCCAGAAATGGCGTCCCGCCGATGTCGGCCAGTTCAAGGCCAAGGCCGCCGCGGCCTACTGCGCCCGTGAATACGGCATCAGGGCAGAATATCATGTGCGCCACTTCGCGGACACGCCGCGGATCGTGGGAAGCGCGGGTGTGACCTTACTCATCTCGTGCGTCGACAATGCGGCCGCGCGCCGCTCCCTGCACGACCTCCTCGACAACAGGACGGTCGCGAGCGCCGACCGCGATAGCTACAGACGGCCGAGAGAGCGCCGCTTTATCCTCGTGGATTGCGGCAACGAGCGCGACACAGGGCAGGTCTTCGTGGGCACGACAATGGACCGCGACCGCCTCGCGGGCGCCTTCTCTCCCATCGGGCTCGTGGGGGAGTTGCCCGCGGCGGGTTTGCTCGACCCCGGCCTGCTCGTCGACGCCGCGCCCGGACCACGCCTGCTGGGGCCGGATGGCGACGATTGCGCGGCGCGCGTCCTCCGCGGCGAGCAATCGATCACCATCAATACGCATGTGGCGGCGATGGCAACCCAGCTCGTCGCGGACCTGCTCCTCGGCACGTTGCGCGCGCTGGGCGGGTTCATCGATGCGCAGACAGGCGTGAAAAGCACGCCCGTCGCACTTTCTCCGCGCAACATGGCCAACCTCGTGTCCGGCTACACCGAGGATCCCATCGAGATGGGCCTCATCCACGGGATGGCCGCACCAACACGGCCCGTGACGCGCGGCGCTGACCACGCGCAACGCGAACGCGTCCCGGCCACGGCCATAATCGCGCTCGGTCACCTCCCCGAGCCCGGCCCCGGCCCCGAGCCCGGCCCCGGCCCGGTTGACGCCGCCCCGTCGTCCGCACCCGGGCTATGCGGACGAACCACGGGCGAGATAGACGCCTGCGTCGAGGCCGCGCCTCCCGAGGAGGTCCCGTCGCCGAGGGCCGAGCGCGCGACGGGCGCGGTGAAGAAACGACGCGTGCGGTCCCATCGGGCGGACGCGCGCGCGGCCGGACAGGCGCCCGGTCAGGGCGCCGCGAGGGGCGCGACGGGCCGCGGAGCGGGCGGCGCGACGGCGAAGCGAACGTCCGATGATCCCGCACATAAGCCGCTCGCCACGCCGCTAGCGCGCGGCGAGCGGCAAGGACGCCGCCCGAAGCCCGTGGCATAAAGCGAATCAGGGCGCGGCAGGGGACGGGGCGAGGATAGTCGCCCGTCTGGTCCGTCGCGTCAATCGGATCACCATCATCGCCTTGAACGTGCGCGGTTGCATCGCCCCGTCTGCCAGGCGCACGCGCGCGCCCGATGTCGACGCGCCCATCGACCTCCGACCGGAATCGGATCGCGGTTCTCCGCGCCGACGCCCCGGCGACGCATGTGTCTTTCGGCTGGCCGGGATCGTCCGGGGGCGCGCTCCTGGCGCCTGGCGCGGGTGCGCGCCAGGCGCCAGGAGCGCGCCCGAGGCCGTGCATGACGCATGAGCCACATACAACGACAGAGAACAAAGGGAGACAGATCATGCGTGTCGAGGTTACCAGAGAAGCCCTGGCCGTCGCCCATTCCATCGCCACGCGCGCCGTCGCATCCGCGAGCCGCGCCATACCGCAGGTCCTCACGGATATCAGATACACGGCGGCTGGCGGTGAGCTCACCCTATCCGCGATGGACGGCACGACGAGCATCACCACGCGCATCCCCGCCACGGTCGAGGAGGAAGGCTCCACGGCGGTCTTGCCGAGTCCGCTAGGCGAGGTACTCGGGGCGCTCACATGCGCGACCGTGCGCCTGCGCCTGGGAGACAAACGACACAGCCTCGTCGTCGAAGGCGCTCGCTCGACGTCGACGCTACGCGGTCAGGATCCCGTGGACTACCCTCCCATCCCCACGCTCCCCAAGGCCATCGCCGGGACCGCCCCGGCGAGCGTCTTCGCCGCGGCCGCGCGGCAGTGTGTGATAGCCGCGGCGACCCATGACACGGCGCCGATCCTGAATGGGGTCTCGCTGCGGGTCGACGGCGACATCATGACCCTCGCGGCGGCCGACCGATTCCGCCTCGCCGTGCGCACGGGGCGTCTCACCCCGGGGGGCGCGCCGATTCCTCTGAGGACGATCGTCCCCGCGGTCGCGCTAGCGGAGTTCGTCAAGACAGCGCCGCCCGGCGACGGCCATGCGGTCTCGTTCGGCCTCACCGATGATGGCAAAACGATCGTTCTCCGGGCCGGCCCCACCGAGTACAGCACCCGGGTGATAGAGGGCGACTACATCGACTATGCGCCCCTCATCCCCGAGAGTTGCGCCAGCCGCGCGACTCTGGCCACTGATGACCTGCGCAAGGCTTTGCGCACAGTGGCGCTGTTCGCGCGCGCGAGCGGCAACCTCATGTCGCTCACGACGATACCCGGCGAGGGCGACACACTGGGCTCGCTCGTGCTCGGCGCCGAGGCCACGGAGGCGGGCGCCAGCAGCACTCCCGTCGACGCGGTCGTCGAGGGAGCGTCGGTCACCCTCTACTGCAACGCCGATTATCTGATCGGTTTCCTCAACGTCGTGCGCGCGAAGCTCATATCCCTTGAGCTGGAGAGCGCGACGCGGCCGGCCACCCTCCGCCCGATCGACGAGAGCGACTTGACCTACCTGGTCATGCCAATGAGCCGCCCGACCGACCGGGCGACGCTCCCGGCGACCCACGACGGCCAGGACGGCAGGGACGGCAGGGACGACGGAGACGGCGATGATGCGCCGGTGGCCGCTACCCGCGCGCCCGCGTCTATCGGCCATGGGATCAAGAAGGCCCGTTCGACCAAGAAACCGGCATAGTCGATGCCGCCGCGTTGCGCACGATCCGAGGGCGCGAGGAGCGTGCGATGGTCCCAACGAGCCATCGCGTTCTCGCGGCTCTCCCGCGCCACACCGCACACCCACGCTCTCCCCCTCGCCGCGCGCTTGGACGCCGTGCGCGCGACGACGGGAGGGCTCGACGTGCCGATGATCCTCGCGGCCTACGCCCCCGCGCGGTGGGCGGACATCAAGGACGCGGTGCGCCTACCGCTCGAGGACGCTGCCCGGCGCCGCCTCGTGGACATCGCCATGGACGAGCTTCCGGCCGTGCTCCCCCTGTACGATCGGGACGCGTTTTGCGAGGGCATCGCCCCCGGAAGCGAGGAGTATTGCCAGGAGCGCGCGAGCGATCACGTGTACCACGAGCGTCTCCCACTGGTGGGGCCGGATACCTACTGTCCGTTCGCGGCGTCGGCGCGCGCCTCGCCGGCGGAGCTCGCGCTATGGTCGCTCTGTCGCGCGACCGACGGCGGCGATTGCTGCGACGCATGCGCGCGCTTCGGCCGCGCCGACGTCCGCGCCGGGTCGGACGGCGCCGCGCGGGACGCGCTAGCCCCCCTCATAGACCTCGCCTGGGAAAGTAGCCCCTTATACACGGAACTGACGGCCGACGCGCGTGGCGTTTTCGCGGACGCCCCCGGCCCTTGGCGGGATCTGCCCGCGCTGACGCGCCTGATGGGCCGCGACACCCGCAACCCGTACCTGGACCTCGACCCGGATAGCTGGGATGAGGCGACCGAGCGCGTGCGCTGGACGCTCGCGGAGGTGCGGTTCTTCGCCCACGCGTATGCCCGGGCGCGCGCCTATTATGACCGGGTCGGACCGGTGCGCGCGGCGTTGGCCGCGCCGGACGGCGCCGCGATGCTGACCTGGTTGCTGACGACCGCAGTCTCGGGGTCGCCCGCGCCGGACCGGGCGCGCTAGCGCCGGCCGCCCCCCCCATCGCGACGATGAACGGAGGTTATCTATGGCGATACATGATCACCCCTTGATGCCTAAGATGGGCGCGCCACGGCTCGCGCGTGTCGGTTGCCTGGCCGCGGAGGCCGCCGCGGCGACGGCGCTCCCCGCGGGCGCCGCCGTCTGTACGACCCTCCGCGGCCCGCCCGCGGCGCCACCCCGCGGGGTGGCGCCGCGGGCCGCATGGTCGCCTCCGCGCGCGGCCGGGCGCCGCACGCGGCACGCGCGCCTCCAGCCCTACCGGGCACGCGCGGGGATGTTCGAGATCTTCCGCGCCCACTATCCGCGTGAGTGGGCCGACGGGGCGAGCAGAGCGGGGGGTGGGGAACGGTGGGCGGCGACGGCCATGGCGCGTCGCCTGATCGGCCTGCTGCGCGAGGATGGCGCCCTGCCGCTGCGCGACGACGACGCCCTCGCCGCCGAGGAGTCGTCCGATCCCAGCTGGCCACCATACATGTGCGAGATCCCAATCACGTACCCGCACGACTACGATACGCTCCTCGACGCGCACGGCGCGGGCGTCCGCGACACGCCCGCGTACGCCCTGTTGGACTGGACGCTGACCGAGCCTGAGCCCGACGAGCCGCTCGACGAGGAGGAGATGGTAAGCGCGCTCGCGCGCCATGCTCCCGCGCTCGCCGCGCGCGCGCGCGCCGTGTTGGACAGCGTGCGCGACATGTGGGGGCGCTACCGGGAGGAGGACGGCTTTTCGCCCGCGCATGCCCTCGGGTTCGACGCGGGCGGCTTGTGTTCCCGGCGCGACGACGGGCTTGCCGAATTGCCCGCGCTGATCCAGCATCGGTACGACTATGTATGCGCGTTCAATGGTGACGTGGACACGGATGATAACCCGTTCACCCACTGGAGCCCCGAAATGTGGGCCGAGTCGGGCTTGCTCACCTGGTCACTGGCGAATGTCCAGGAATTAGAGGAGAAGTGGGGCATCGTCTGCGATACCCAGGAGCGGACGCGCTTGGTGTGGGCCACGCTGGCCGGGACGGACGGCCTAGCCCGGCTCATCGGGCTATTGGAGGAACTGTTCTGCGACATCACGGACGTGGACGCTGCGCTATGATTCCGGGCGATGGGCGTGCGACGGGGCGCCCTCGGTGCGGCGGCGCGGCGCGCCTGTCGATGCAAGCACTGGTCGACACACGCCGCGTGCCGGGGCGTTGGGGCCTGCAGAGGGGGTGGGGCGCCGAGGGACGCGCGACGCCGCCGGGCAAAAAGGGAGGATAGGGATGTGACTATCGGTGAAGCGACCGCGATAGAGGCGACGGGGGCGAGATGTTTCGCCCCGAGCCGCCGCGAGCGATTCTACCTCTCCGCGCCGAGCAATACGCGCCAAGCCACCATTGCGACGTTGCGCGCCTACGTCGGAGCGGTCGTCGCGGTCGGCGAGGGTATAGTGGCTGACGCCAAGGGTGTCCTCGACGCATACCACAACACGCATCGATACGGTGTGATGTCGGGCACGGGCGTCTACGAATTCAACATCAAGGTGCACGCGTTCCCGCCCGGATGGGCCACGCGGGGTATGGGCGAAACGAGCGCGTACGAGTACGTGGGCGAGGAGGCCTCGACGCAGTTGCACTGGGCCGTGGACCGGTTGCAGGACGAGTATCCGTGGATAGCCCGAGATTGGTGCACGGCGGGCCGCTCCGGCGGCTGGCTGCTCCTATCGGACGACGCGGCACCGGTGGAGCACTACGACGACGCGCTCCACGATCTCGGGGCGACCGCGCGTCACGGCGACTCCGGCGCGATACACGAAGCCGTCCGGGTCTATCGCGACGCGGTGGACGCGCTGCGTGCCCGCGCGCGCGATCTGCCGGAGATCGAACAGGATCTGCGCGCGGGCGTCGCGGGCTTCGAGCGGATGGTCACCTATCGCTCGTTCTGGGAAGGCGTGGTCCCGCGCAATCGCCTGCGACGGCGGCGCCACGCGCGCGGGCGCGCATGGCGCCGCGTCCGACGACAGCCGCGGGCGTGGTGGGGTTGAGCGACGACGGGCGGCAAGGCTACCGATCGATTCGATCGGTGGATGTGACACGATTGACAGAAGACTAAGGGGGGATAATGGCACAGACGCGACGCATGGGACAATCCGGGGGTGGACCGACCGCTCCCCAGCAGGAGCGTGACCTCTTCGCGCGGGCGAAAGCCGGGGATGTCGCCGCCAGGGACGACGTGGTCGCGCGCAACATGGGCCTCGTCGTCATGATGGCAGCGCGCTACAAAGACAGGGGCCTCGACCTCGACGACCTCGCGCAGGAGGGCGCGATCGGGCTGCTCGAAGCGATCGCGCGCTTCGAGCCCGAGCGCGGTTTCGCTTTCTCCACCTACGCCATATGGTGGATTCGCCAGGCGATCGGCCGCGCCGTGCAGTCGACCGGCGCGCCCATCCGCATCCCCGCGCACCTCTCGGCGGCGGCGCGCGCCATCGCGGAGGCCGAACTGTCCGGTGAGGAAGGAGGGGGATGGGCGACGGGAGAGGGCGCGCGCCACGCGGGCATCGGCGTGACGACCGCGGAGGCGCTGCGCGCCGCGCGCCGCAGGCCCCTTTCTCTGGACCGACCCGTCAGGGATGCCAACGGCGACGGGACCCTTCCGCTGGCCGACACGATCGCGGATCACGGCGTGAGCCCGGAGGAGGTCGCCCTGGACCGGGTCGGCGACGCCGAGCTCGCGACACTGCTCGCGGAGGTCCTCCCGCCTCACGAGGCCTCGGTTATCGCCCTGCGCATGGGGGTGGGCGGCACGGAGGGCGCAACCCAGGCGGAGGTGGGGAAGGTCCTCGGTGTCGTGCGAGGGGCAGTCTACCAGCGTGAGCAGTCGGCGTTGGGGAAGCTGCGCGCGCGCCGCGTCCTCGCGCGTCTGCGCGGCGATCCGACGGGGCAGACGTGGGGCTAGTACCGCACGACGGAGATTTCTCCGCATATTTAGCACGATGTCCCGCGTGTCAAACGCCCGCTTCACGCTTGTGGAACGTGCGGAATGTTTTCAAGCGAGCAGTACTAGCCGAACGTCCCGGACAGGGCGGCGACGCGGCGGGGATGGGGCGGATAGAGCGCCACGCCTCGTGAGAAGTCGACAGCGCGCCCTTTGGGGCCGCGGGCGGCCCGCCCGCCTCGTGCGACGAGGGGGGCGAAACGCCCGCGGCCCCGGAACAAGTCACAGCCCCTAGATAGACCCCCCGGGGAACGGAGGTCGGTATGATTTCGAACGCCAAGCCGGGTCACGCGGATGCCTACGCCGCGCCGTTCGACACCGCGCATCACATCACGGCGCAGCCGGTGCTGCTCGGTCCACGTATCGCGCTGGACGAGTGGATACCCGACCCGAACCGCCCGGACCGCTCGGGCTACCTCGTGCGCTCTCGCTGGCGCACGGCGCGGGAGGTCTACGCGGAACTCCGGGACCGGCTCCACGACCTGCCCCTCCCCTGGCGCTTGCGCCGGGAGCCGGACGCGTACGGTCTCGGCGCGCGGTGGATATACGGCGACACATTCGAGTATTGTTCCTACGGCGAGGCCAAGTGGCTGGCCGCCGCGGAGCTCACGCACTACCACACGGTCGCCTGCTACCCTGTCACCGGTGGAAGCGAGGGGTACTTCGCTCACGTCGAGTTAATCGGGGGGCATGACGACGCGCGCCG
>JAABUZ0100002989.1_pt1 | contig 26445 bp, 35 predicted proteins | sample 5562091 | NCBI WGS metagenome assembly JAABUZ01 (sample SAMN12813069, study PRJNA571459) | rock metagenome | isolation source: Antarctica rocks | place: Antarctica: Victoria Land, Linnaeus Terrace sud | collected 2015-12-21 | reverse complement strand
CGGGCCCAGTCCAGACCACCGGTCACCTCGTTCGGCGGCGTCTCGGGCAGTCGAGTGATCGATTGGTTGGGCAGTGCGGTGTTCGGGGTGTTGCTGGCAGACTTCACGTCAGCCTCCTCGCTGCTAGTCCCAGTGGGGAGGCGCCCTCTTGCGGTGCCGGTGGAGCCGAAACGCGACTGCCGCTTCGCTCACTGATCGGCGCTCATCGGCGCTCAGCCCTGTCGACGGTCCGCACGTCCCGGGCAACCGCCAGATCTCGCAGATCTCATACCGGACATCAACCGCGTCAAGCGAGCAGGGCGATGACCTGGCGGCACCTCGGGCGCATCAGCAATCCATCGAAGATCACTGACACAAGGATGGTGCACCAGTGAGCGGGACTTGACGTGGGCACGGTGGGCGGTCGGTCCAAGCCCTGAGCCGAGGGCCTGGGATCACGTATAGACGCGCCCGAGGAAGCAGGCCGTGATCAGGGTGCGGCTCAAGTCCGGCACGTGGCTGGCCGGGGTGCGGGCCGGGCACGACGTCGGGGTACCTGAATGCGCTGGGCCTCGAGGTCTCCGGGATTGATCTCTCGCCACGCATGGTCGATTACGCCCGCCGGTTGCACCCACAGCTGTCGTTCGAGGTGGCGTCGACGACCGAGGTTATGCCGGCGTCGGATTCGCTGGGTGGAGTGCTCGGGTGGTGGTCGTGGTTCAACCTGCCTCGGGACGTGCTGCCGCACGTGATCGCCAGGATGACCCGGGCGCTGCGCCCCGGCGGCCAGTTACTGCTCGGCACGCACTGCGGCGACGGCGACATCCGGCGCACAAGCGGATACGGCGGCGTCCCGGTGCAGTGGACGACACACCTTTACCAGCCGGAGCAGCTGGTCGCGATGCTCGTCGACGCCGGGCTAGAGATTGTGGTCGAGATGCGGTTCCCGCCCGAGCCGCCACAGCGCGCTCAGATTTTGCTCGAGGCCCGCAAGCCGTCGGCGCCGGCGTCGGATTGACCCTTGGCGACCGAGCCACTGAGCCGCAGCAGCAGTAGTAGTGGTTGTCGCTGACTGGGGGATGCCGCCGATGCGATCTGCGTGCATGGACTGGCTCGATGTTTCGCGATGATTTTGAACCCCTGGTCGATGACGGCAGTCGCGTACCGTCCGGTTGGGGTACACCCCAGATTGTCGACCGGCTCATGGGAGTGCCCGACTCCGGACGACACACGTCACGTCACGGCCCGGTCACGGGTCGTGGGGGCGTTGTCTGCCGGCACAGTGGGTGTGGCTGCCATGGAACCGAGCAAGGCGAGTTGGTCTCCGCTGCTGGTGCCAGGCTGGGCGTGATAGACGACCAGTAGTTGCCCTTCGGTACCGCTAATGAGAAGTTTTTCGCGGTTCACGGTGATGTCACCGACGGTGGGGTGGCGTAGTCGTTCGGGTGATCCTTCGCGGATGTGGACATCTTGGCGCGCCCAGAGCTGCCGGAACCTCTCGCTGGCCAGTGACAGTTCGCCGACGAGCTGGGCGATGCCTGGCTCGTCGATGTTGTTGCCGACCGATCCGCGGAAACCGGCGACCAGACGGGCGGTAACGCGGTCCCATTCCGATACAGCGCCTGCTCCGCAGGGTCGAGGAACACGCTCCGCAGCCGGTTCTGTCCGACGCGCAGGGTGGGTGACAAGGCGTAGGCAAGTTCGTTGGCGGCGAGGACGTCAAAGTAGCGGCCTTCGACGAACGCGGGCAGGCCGATGACGTCGAGCAGTTGCCGTGTCACGGTCGGGACTTTTTCTCGTTTGCGTTTCGGCAGTTTGCTCACGGGGCGTGGCGTGGCGAGGTCGAGCAGGTAATCGGTGGCTGCTTGGTCAAGGTCCAGCACCCGGGCGAGAGCGTTGAGGATTTGGGGGGACGGGTTGCGGTCGCGGCCTTGCTCAAGTCGCAGGTAGTAGTCGGAGCTGATCCCGGCCAGCATGGCGACCTCTTCGCGGCGCAACCCCCTCACGCGGCGCCGGGCGCTGGGGGGCAGCCCGACATCGGCGGGCGTCACGAGTTCACGGCGGGCCCGTAGGTACTCACCCAGCATGTTGTTCTTGTCCACGTCATCGACGGTAACGCGGGCGGCTATCTGCTGGGTGTCCCTGCTACCCCCAGGATCCGGGGGGTGTACCCACCGCCGCTTGACCGTGCACACACTCGTTCTATTGCCTTCGACGCCCTCACGGCGCCGATCGATGCCTGGGAACCTTTCCTGGGTTTGCGGTGAGCTGTGATCAGCAGGGACGGTTCTCATGACAGACCAACGACGCGTCGCCGGGGGAAACCCGACCGACCCCGCACGGCCGAAGGTCGGGTGGATCGGGTTTGGCGATCAAGGATTGCCGATGGCAACTGCGATCGTGCAAGCCGGATTCGCCTTGCACGCCTGGGGGCGTCGTCCGACTTCTCTGGACGGTCTCGCCGATATTGCGCACCACCGCCACAACGATATCGCCAGCCTCGCCGCCGCTAGCGACATCGTTGGCTTATGCGTGGGCACCGATGACGACGTCATGGACCTGATCACCGGTGGTCTACTGGACGGGCTGCGGCCAGGTTCGATCGTGGTCAACCATGGCACCGGAACCCCGGTCAACGCCGCGCGTTTCACCGAGCTGTGCGCGGGCGCTGATGTGCAGGTCCTCGACGCCCCGGTCAGCGGCGGCCGGAACGCAGCGTTGGAACACCGGTTGACGACAATGGTCGGCGGCCCAACTGCGGCGGCCGACCGCGCCCTGCCGATGTTCGAGTCGTTCTCCCGCCATGTCATCTACTTGGGCGGTCCCGGGTCGGGTCAGGCCGCGAAACTGTTCAACAACGCCTTAATGATCATGAACCAGGCCGCTATCGCCGACACGTTGGCGCTCGCGGCCAGCTTCGGGATGGACCCGGCCCAGTTGTTCGACGTCCTCACCGTTGCCAGCGCCGGTAGCACCGTTCTCGGCCTGTTCAACACCATGATCACTGAGGACACCGTCGAGCACCTGTCGCAGGTCGAGGCCCTGGATATCGACCTCTTCAACACCGCGATGCGCGAGGCAGGTCTGGACGCCAGCGAGGTAACAGCACGCGGCCTGTCCGGTGCCCACCGGATTGCCGACGTGGTGCGACTGCTGAACCGCCCGGCACAGCCGTGAGCACTATCGACGCCGCCGCAGTGGCGCAGCTGGTGCTGCGCGAACGCCAAAGCCGCGACCGCGGCTGGTGGAGGGAGTGGGCCGACTGCTTCACCGCAGACTCGGTCGTCGACATGAGTTGGTTCACCGGCAGCGGCGCCGACTTTGTCGAGCAGACACGGTTACGCTCCGCTGACGGCGTGTGGGGGCGGCACCGGCTGTCTCCGCCCGCGGTGCGGACCAATGGCGACCGGGGCTGGGCCGAACTGCCCTTAGGGATCGAATTCCACACCACGGTCGGTGACGTCGAGGCCGACCTCGTGTCCTACTGCCGATCGCAGTACCGGGCTCAGCGAGTGGACGGGACCTGGCGGATCGCAGGGATCACGTCGATCTACGAGCGCGACTCGCTGACCCCGTCCATACCGGGCACCACGCTCGGCATCGACCCTGCAGACCTCGCCCCCTACCGCCCTTCCTACCGCTGCCTGGCCTGGTACCTGACCCGCACCGGATCGCCGGTCCCGTCCACCCTGCTCGGCGATGACCAGCCGAAAGCTGTCGCCCGCCACTACCAGGCCGAGAACGCCTGGCTCAACAACGCTCCGGCCAGATCGGCCGCGGGCACCACCATCATCAAGGAGCAGCAACCATGCCCGCACTCGCCCTCATCACCGGAGCCTCATCCGGCATCGGTAAGGCCTACGCCGAACGCCTCGCCGTCGACGGCTACGACCTCATCGTCGTCGGACGACGCAAAGACCGCCTCGACGAACTCGCCGCATCACAGCCCGACGTCAACGTCCAAGTCGTGGCGGCCGACCTGTCCACCGACGACGGCGTCGACACCGTCGCCGAGCTGTGCGCTAGACAACCATTGACCCTGCTGGTCAACAACGCCGGTGTTGCCCACTACATGCCGATCGCGGAACTGTCCGCCCAGCAGGCCCGTGAACTGGTCCACGTCAAGGTCGTCGCCCCGACCATGCTGACCCGGGCAGCAGTACCGGGGATGCTGTCACGCGGCACCGGGACCATCATCAACGTCGCCGGCATGATCGCCTTCTCCGGTCCGGCACCCGCCTCGCTGATGCCCCGCCGAGCCGTCTACGCCGGCACCCTCGCCAACATCGTGGCCATGTCCCAAACCCTCAGCGCCGAACTCGAAGGCACCGGCGTCACCGTCCAGGTCGTCTGCCCCGGCGTGGTCGCCACCGAATTCCACACCGTGCAAGGGATGGACCTGTCCGCGGTCCCACGCATGACCGCCCAAGACGTCGTCACCGCATCACTACGCGGTCTGGAACTCGGCGAAGTCGTCGCCGCGCCCGGCGTCCACGACTACACCCTCCTAGAAACCGTGTTCAAGGCCGACCTCGCCGCCTTCGGCGCGCAAAGCCCGCAGCTCGCCCAGCGATATCAGACCAACTAGCAGCAGTCGTAGCCCGGGCAGCTGACGCTGAGCCGGGTGCGCTGCCCCTGCGAAGCCGCCAAAAGGCGACCACGCAGAGCGGCGTACGGACGCGACTAACAGGGTGCTGGTGACCAGTGACAGTCGCATCGCTGACACGTTGAACGGCTCGGTAGACGGGTCGGCTATCGAAATCAGTCATCCTTTAGCGCACGATCCTGCGGCGCTGCTACTCACACCCCGCCCTGCCGACGACGAGCGGTCCACCCTGCTGGGCTTCCTGGACTACCTACGCGACGCCATGGCCGCCAAGGCCGAGCGAGCGCCCGAACCGCAGGTCCGCGAACCCGGCGTCCCCTCAGGCACCAACCTGCTCGGACTAGTCAAACACGTCACCGCCGTCGAGCGGTTCGTGTTCCTCGGCGAGGACGCCAAGAGCTGGCCGAACACCTTCCGCCCTACCGCCAAGGACACGGTCGACAGCGTCCTCGCCGACTACCGAACCACAGTGCGGCAAGCCAACGAGCGCATTCGGGCCTGCGCAAACCTCAGCCAGCCCGCCGCCGCCTCCCCCGACCGCGGCTCGTCGCCCACCATGCGGTGGGCACTGACGCACATGATCGAGGAGACCGCTCGGCACGCCGGGCACGCCGACATCCTCCGGGAACAGATCGACGGCTCCACCGGTCGATGAACCGGGTGTCCCGTACCCAAGTGCGCCCCGGTGGACCTTCCTCAATCGACGCAGATCGTGTTGGCCCGTGCCAGTGCAGCGGCCCCGGCACGTCGGGGCGTGCGTGCGGTCGGGAAGAATGAAACGCATGACGTCGGCGGTCGACCTGTGGGCGCCGTTCGCGTTGCGCGTTCGGTGCGGGCCGCTGGAGCTGCGCGCAATCACCGACGACGACATCCCCGTGATCGCTGACCTGGTACTCGGCGGCCTGCATGAGCCCGGCCGGATGCCATTCGCCCAGCCGTGGACCGAAGCCCCGGGCGAGCGGATCCCGCACAATACAGCGGCGTACTACTGGTCGAGCCGCGCGACGTTCTCGCCGGAGAACTGGGTGCTCGATCTGGTCGTGCGGGTCGAGGACCGAATCGCAGGGGTACAAGGGATCGCCACCAAGAACTACTTCGTTGTGCGCAGCGGAGAGACCGGTTCGTGGCTCGGTCGCCAGTTTCAGGGCCGCGGTATCGGCACCCTCATGCGGCAGGCAATCTGCGCGTTGCTATTCGATCACCTGGAGGCGGCGGAGATCACTTCTGCCGCGTTCACCGACAATCCTGCATCTTTGGCCGTGAGCCGCAAGGTCGGCTATGTCGACAACGGAACTTTCCGGGAGCAGCGACGACCTGGCGAACTTGCCCTCAGCCGGAAATTGCTGCTTACCGCGGATCGGTTCATCCGCCCGGAGCATCCAATCGAGGTCGAGGGCATCGCACCGGTGCGGTCAGCGATCGGCCTGTCACCCTAGCCAATCTGGTAGCGCCTTCTCGTCAAGACGCATGAGGCGCCCGCGCAGATCTCTGGACGGCGCCTCGGTTCGTCACTCGCGTCCGGGCATGCTCCCCGGCATGATGTCGGCCACCATCGGGTACAGCGAGGCAGCCGTCGCCCGAGGGAGGATTCACGTGCGGGACGGGCGCGTTGCCTTCGATTCAACTGCCACGTACACTTTCCTGTACGCGACGAAGGAGCGACTGATGCGGACCATGACCTACTCCGAGTCCCGGGCGAAGTACGCCGAGACCCTAAATGCTGTTGTCGATGACCGCGAAGAGGTCGTGATCACGCGGGCCGGCCACGATCCGGTCGTGATCGTTTCCCTTGAAGACTACGAGGCGCTGAAGGAAACGGCGTACCTCCTCAGAAGCCCGGCGAACGCCCGACGACTGCTGGAATCGATCAACCGACTCGAGGCTGGTGAAGGCGTCGAGAGAGACCCGATCGAGTGAAGCTGCTCTGGGACGAAAGCGCCTGGGCGGACTACCTGTGGTGGCAGCGCCAAGACCGTAAGACGCTCAAGCGCATCAACGCCCTGCTGCAGGACATCGCCCGTAACGGGAACGACGGGATCGGCAAGCCGGAGCCTCTGCGACACGGCTTTCAGGGCTACTGGTCACGACGCATCACAGATGAGCACCGACTCGTGTACAAGACTGCCGACGACCAAATCCGCATTGCGGCATGCCGATACCACTACGAAGGCTGAAACAAGCGCTGCCCCGGTGAGGGTTCGGCTGTTGGAACCCTGCTGCCGCTGCCAGCGATACCGATGCGGCACCCTTCTCGGTGTGACGGTGTTGGCGCAGTTACCCGTGCAGGGCATGACGGTGACGCTGCGGCGAGCCGCTGCGGGGGACGTCCCCGCAATCGTGGACCTGCTGGCGGCCGACCAGCTCGGCGCGACCCGCGACGGCGTCAGCAGCGAAGAGGACCTGCAGCTCTACCTGAGCGCGTTCGACGCGATCGACGCTGACCCGGCGCACCTCCTGGTTGTTGCAGCCGACGGCGCGCAGGTGATAGCGACCATGCAGGTGAGCTTCCTGCCTGGTCTCGCTCGACGCGGCGCCCTGCGCGCGCAGATCGAGGCGGTGCGGGTCAGGGACGACCACCGCAGCCGCGGACTAGGAGTGGCGCTCTTCCAGTGGGCGATCGAGGAGGCGCGCCGCCGCCAGTGCGCTCTGGTCCAGCTGACCACGGACAAGTCACGGGCCGACGCGCACCGCTTCTACGAGCGCCTCGGGTTCGTCGCCTCGCACGAGGGACTCAAGCTGAAGTTGCTCCGTTAGACGGATCGTCCGCGAGACACCGGCGGGAGGGTGCGCTCGAGCCGAAGCGCGCCCCAGTAGCCCTTGGGCTTGCGGGCGCCAGAACACAGTCGCTCCTGACGGCTGCGACTATGTCGGGGTGGCGAGCCTCACGGTGCGACGGGTCGACTTCGGGTACTTCGTCCGCCCAGCTGAGGAGACCGGGACGGGACAGGCCAGGCTCGAGCCGTGCCTGGGCTACCTGATCGACTGTGCTGACGGGCTGGTGCTCCTCGACACCGGCATGGGCAGCCATCCAGAGGTCGACGCGCACTACCGCCCGGCCCGGCGCCCGCTGCAAGTGGCCCTCGCTGACATCGGGGCTCGACTCGACGAGGTGGCGATGGTGGTCAACTGCCACCTGCACTTCGACCACTGCGGCGGCAACCCGGACCTGGCCGGGCGACCGATCTTCACCCAACGAGTCGAGCTGGACGCCGCCCGGGGCTCCGACTACACCCTTCCGGAGCTGATCGAGGCCCCGGGGTTGCGCTACGAGGTTCTCGACGGCGAAGCCGAGATCGCCCCTGGCGTGCTCGTCGTGCCCACCCCCGGCCACACCGCCGGGCATCAGTCCCTTGTCGTTCGTGCCGACGACGGGACGGTGGTCCTCGCCGGCCAGAGCCACGACACGGCCAGCGCCTACAGCGCCGATGCCTTGGCTTGGCGAGCTGGCACCGAGGGCCACCCGCCTCCGCTACCGGCCACGCCGGCCTGGATCGACCGTCTGCAGCGCCTCGATCCTCGTCGTGTCGTCTTCGCACACGACTGGGCCTGTTGGGAACCCTAAGCCCCGAGCGTCTCGCTGACCGATCGTGATGCGGGAACACTGACGCAGCCACTACGGCTGAATCAGGAGAGACGGGCCTCGAGACCGGCCCGCACTGTTGGCCACTCGTCGGCCAGCACGCTGAACACCACCGTGTCACGGAACGTCCCGTCCTCGCGTCGGGTGTGCCTGCGCAACACGCCTTCGCGATGGCCCCCGAGTCGCGATATGGCCCTCTGAGAACGCTCGTTCAGCAGGTCAGTCTGGATCTTCACCCGGCCGTAGCCGCACTCCTCGAAGCAGTGTCGTAGCAGCAGGAGCTTGGCCCCGGGGTTGACGTGCGTGCCCCACCAGCGCCGGCCGTACAGCGTGGAACCGAGATGGATGCGCTCGTTCCCGAGGTCGGCCTCCAGCAGCGAGCTCGTGCCAACGAGCGTGCCGGCAGGTCCCAGTTCTGTGTCGGCGCGGAGTCGGACGGCGTACGCGGTGCGTCCGCGGCCGTCGGCCTCGCCTTGCCTTGCCCCGACAGGAAGCGCTCCCGCGCCAGCTCGCGGCCGTCGGCCGCAGAACTGGGCCGCCGGTGCATGACGTAGCCGCTGGCGTAGAGCTCCGGGTCAGCGACCAGCGGGTGCAGCTCGTCGAGGTCGGCCTCGCTCAACAGGTCGAGCCGGATGACACGGCCGATCAAGGGAAGGCGGTTCGGCAAGGTCGCGGGCACGTTGCGCCACGCTACTCGGCGGAGTTGGAGGGCGGAGATCGACGAGAGCCGGGAGGCGGACCACCACCGCCGGTGAGCTACGGTCCGACCACGGCGTGCGTCGAAACCGCGTCGGCCCGGCAGCCACCGGAGCGCGTCTACCAACAACGTCCGACAGCCGATCCTGTAATGGCTCGGTGGCACACGCCGTCACGATGGTCGGGACAACCGGGCCTCCGATCATCACCGGTGCCTAAGGTTTCCATCATGATCGAGCTGCGCACCAATCGGCTGCTGCTTCGCCCCTGGCGCGACACCGATCGCACCCCGTTCGCGCAGCTCAACGCCGACCCCGAGGTGATGCGCTACTTCCGCGCGCCCCTGACCCACGAGCAAAGCGACGCGCTCGCTGATCGCACAGTTGCCGCCTTCGAGCGGCAGGGCTGGGGCCTATGGGCACTTGAGGAGCAGACGACCGGCCGCTTCCTCGGCTTCACCGGGTTGGCGCCCGTCACGTTCCAGGCGCCGTTCGCGCCGGCGACCGAAGTCGGTTGGCGACTTCGACGCGACGCCTGGGGACACGGATACGCAACCGAAGCGGCCCGTGCCGCCCTCGCTTTCGGCTTCGCCCCCGACGGCCTCACCCTCACAGAGATCGTGTCGTTCACCGCGGAAAGCAACGAACGCTCTCGCGCCGTGATGCACCGTCTCGAGATGAGACACAACACCGGCGACGACTTTGACCACCCAGCACTGCCCGAAGGCCACCCTCTTCGCCGCCACGTCCTCTACCGCACCTCAGCAGCCCAGTACCTCTAGCGGATCCCCGTTGTGCGACGTGCGTCGAGCCGGATAGGTCCGGCGTTCGCTTGCTCAGCGTTGTCGGGTCTCGGCTGGTCGGCGGGTGGCGCGTAGTCCGCTCAGGAGAAGCAGGGCGGCGGAGATGGCGATGAGGAAGGCTCGGTGGCGAAGGCGGCTCGAAGGCCCACCTGGTCGGCGAGGACACCGAGGGCGAGCGGGGCGGCGATGACGAGGAGACCCCCGAGGAGCTGGGCGGCGCCGTTGGCAGCGTCGGCTTGCTCGGGCACGGCGGCCGGGGTGAGAGCGAGCGAGAGGGGGAAGAGGTTGGCCACGCCGATCCCGGCGGCGAGCAGCCCGGCGAGGGCCGGGGCGGGTTGGCGCAGAACCAGAAGAGCGCGAACCCGGCGGTGGTGAGCGCCAGGGAGGCCCACAGCAGGCTTGTGGTGCGCCCGGGTCGGCGCACCAAGCGCCCGCCAGCAAGCCGACCGACGAGGATGCCGACGTAGAACCCGCTCATGGCGCTCGCCGCGCTCGTCGACGACAAGCTGTCGGTGGCGAGAAGCTCAGCGCCGAAGTAGATGACGCAGAACTCGACCGCGATGCCGACAGCCACCAGGGCGGCTAGGGACGGCCGTGAGTTGTTACCCCACTGCGGGCACAGCCGCCGGCGCTGGCAGCGCTTCTTGGCGGTAGGCGAGGTAGAGCACGAGTAGGGCCGCAGGGGGCAGGGCCATGGCGGCCTGCCAGCCGACGGGGGTGGCGGCGAGGGCGCCAAGCGCCAGGGGCGACCACCGCGCAGGCCCCAGCGGCGATGTTGGACTCGACGAGCGCCTGGTCGCGCCGGGGACCGTGGCCGTCGGAGAGGACCGACTGGGTGAGGTTCTGGACCGTCGTGCCGGCGAAGCCCATGACCGCTGCCCCGAGCAGGGTGAGGCTCACCCCGCCCGTGAAGGCGAACAGGGCGGCCCCGCCGGTGGCGGCCGCCACCGATCCCCACAGCAGCCGGCGCCGCCCCAGTCGGCGTAGCCGAGATCCATGCGCGGACCGTACCGGAAGTTGTCGCCGTACAACATGACTGACACACCGTTGTGAACCGTGCTTGTGGGACGGGTTCGGCAGGCGTGTCGCGCCGCTGTCGGCGCGGTCAGACAGGTCGTTCCATATCCAAGGAGCTGGAACGGCGACCCCGAGGGGCGTGGCTGCGGCTTGCGGAGTTGGCTTCGGTGGCGTCGGGGGCTACTGTGGCCCGCCCGACCGTCGCGATTCGGGCTGCTTCCGCCAGCGAGGGGGATTTTCGGTCTGCTCTTCCCTGCGTGCGCCGGAGTTGGCGGTTACTGATTTGGTTGCCGTGGGGGTGGTGGTTGCCAGCGGGCGAGGAGCACGGTGGCGTCGTCGTCGAGTCGGCCGTGTTGGTGCTCGAGCACGGCGTGGATGAGTCGGCGGACGGTTTCAGGGGCGGCGTGCTGGGTGGCAGCTTCGCGTTCGAGGAAGTCGGTGAGGTGTTGGTCGCCGAACAAGGTCCCGTTGGGATGGCGAGCTTCGGTGACGCCGTCGGTATGCAGGACTATCCAGTCGCCGGGTTGGAGTTGTTCTTCGCTGGTGTTGGCTTCGGCGATGTTGGCTTCGGGGTTGTCGAGGCCGAAGGGTGCTCGCCGGCCGTCGGCGAGTCGTTTGACGACTTTGCGGTCGCGGAGCAGGAGCGGGGTGGGGTGGCCGGCGGATAGGTAGCGAAGGACGCCGTTGGTGAGGTCGAGTTCGGCGAGGATTCCGGTTGCGAAGGTGCCGGCTCCGAAGGTGTCGGCGAGGAGCTGATCGACGGCGCTGGCCTGTTCGTGGAGGTCGCGGCCGTCGCGGCGGGCGGCGCGGCTGCTGGCCAGGACGGTGGCCGCGATGAGCCCGGCGTTGAAGTCGGAACCCATGGCGTCGAACAGTGCCAGGTGTGCGGTGGTGGCTGACAGGGCGTAGTCGTAGGCGTCTCCGCCGGCTTTGTCGCTGGGTTCGGTGGCGGCGGCGAGAGTGACCCCCGGGACGGCGGCGCTGGTCGGCGGGACCAACGTGCGGATCAGGTCGGCGGCGGGGGTGCGGGGGTGGTTGCGGCGGTGAGCGTCGAGTCGGTCGCCGTAGCGGTTGGCCAGGGTGATGAGGTGGGCGAGCAGGGCGGCGAGCCATTCGCAGTGCTGGCGCAGCGCCGGATCGTGGGTTTGCTGGGCGGAGTCGAGGATCACTTCGAGGACGCCGAGTCGTTCTGTGTCATCCACGAGCGGAACCCACAGCTTGGCGGCGCCGTCGGTGTCGGAGATCGTGGTGGTCACCTGGCGGAACGCTTGACCAGCCAGCGTGGCCTCGATGGGAAGAGGCATCGGCGGCGGGTTCGCGACGGAGTCGCTCGCTCGGGGGGTCACCGGCACGAGAGTGCGTTGGTCGTCGTCGACGAGGTAGATGTTGATGTCGATGCCCAGTGCTCGCCCGGCTCTCGCCGCGAGGGTGGGCAGGTGCTCGGAGGGGCTGTTGCGGGCGGTCTCGAGCAGGTCGGCCAGGGCGGTGAGAGGGCCGCTGATGGGCAGTGGTTCGTGCACGCTGTTGGCGTAGGGCACGCGGTGTGGCCACATCAGTTCATCGAGACGCTCGTTGACGGCGATGGCCAGCATGTCGCGCTCGGTCGCCGCGAGCGGCATCAGATCCTCGAGGTAGGCCTCGAGCTCGATCTGGCCGGCGCTGCCGCCGACAGCGAAATACCGCAACCACAGCTGGTCCAGGCTCAGGTCGGCGCGGCCCAGAGCGTCGCGCAGCATGCCACGCTGGTGCTCCTGTCCCGTGTGCTCGCTCACCGGAAGCGCCTGGCCAGGCCGGGCGCGTGGTCAGATCGCTGAACTGTCACCGGGAAGGCCGCTGCCGGAGCGCGGCCTGGATTGTTGCGGCTGCTGTGTCGCGCAGGGTGGCGTTTCGCTGCGCGGCCAGGCGGGCCAGAGTGGTCAACGCGGTGCCTTCGTTAGCCCCGTCACGCCCGATCAGGATGCCCTTGGCAAGCGCGATCACCTCTCGGCCGCGCAGGGCCGCTTTGAGGTCGTCGCTGAGCGTGCGGGCGGCCTCGTAGGACTGCAGGTTGGCGATCAGCACGGCCGCTTGAGCAGCGAACATCGACAGTATGTACTCGTCGTGCTCATCGAAGACGCCTGGCGCGTCGGCGTACACCTTGATAGCACCCGGAGCCGCGTCCCCGGCCACCATCGGCGAGCTGAGCGTTGCCCGCATACCCAGCGGTGTGGCCTGCGCGACCCAGCGCGGCCACCGCCGCTCGGTGTTCATGTCATCGATGCGCACCACCGAGCGTTGCTGCCACGCGGTCAGGCACGGTCCTTCCTCGAGCTCGTACTGCAGCGCGTCGGCCTCGGCGACCACCGGATCCGACGCTGCGGCCGTCCTCTTGTGACCGGCCGCGTCCACGAGCGTGACGCCGGCACCCATCGCGTGCGGAAGTGTCTCGCGCGCCAGCGAGACGAGAAGACCAAGCGCCGTGGTGACCGATTCATCCGACAGCAGCAATCCGGACATCCGCACGAAGACGGTGGCCAACTCGTCAGCGACGAACTCCGGGTCAGGCATGGCGCGACACCTTCCCAACAGCACCTGGTCGTCTTGACCAGCCAGCTGCCAACAACACGTGCACGGTAGTGGTCTGGACCTGCTTCGTGCGGCTCGCGGATGCCCGCGCCGCGGCCGCGGTCACTGCTTCCCGCCGCCGGGTGTCGGTGGCAGCTGCCCGGTGCGTACTACCTCTGCGGCGATGTCGCGCAGTTTGCGGTGCAGCTGCTGACTGGCCTCGCGCAGCCGGTCGAAGGCCTGCTCTGGCGTCCACAGCTCACGGGCCGCCAACACGCCCAGAGCCATCCCGATTTCCCGGTTGCTCTCCAGCGCCCGCTCGAGGTGCATCAGCTTGTCCTCGTGGATGAGGTTCGACAGAGCCAGAGAGATGTAGGCGGCGAAGATCGCTCCCGTGGCGACGGCGTCCTCATCGAAGGCGTCAAGCTGGGTGGAGAAGAAGTTCAGTGCCCCGCGGTGACTGTCAGTCAGGTAGAGGCGGAACGCGATGATGCTTCGGATGCCGGCCACCTGCTCGGCCTGCCTGCCGAACACCGGCCACTGCGAGTGCGCGAGGTCACCGACGCGAACCACGTCGCTTTGGGTCAGCGCGTCCAGGCAGGGGCCTTCGCCGGTGTCCAATTGCAGGCGCTCGGCAACACGCGCCAGTTCGCCGGTAGCCGCGAGCGTCTCGGCCTGCTTCTTCTCTCGGCGTATGAGCGTGACCGCGGCGTGCTCGCTGCCCGCTACGGCGGCCGAAGCGTACTGCAACACCCGATCGATCGTGAGCTGCCCGTCCTCGGCATCGAGCATCACCCGCCCGAGATCGGTGAACTGCGCGCCAAGTTCCACCAGCGAAGCGGTCGAATCGAGGCTGCGGTCATCGGGAAGGTCAGTCATGGACCCTTCGTTTCCACCGGCGCAGGTCACGCAGGGTTGAGTCACTGCTCGGCGTTATGTTCGCAAGCCTACACGGCCTGGACTGCGGTGGTTCGTCGATGTCGTTGCCCTGCTGCGCCGGCCGAATGCGTCAACCTGGGCGCAGTCGCTGCCACCGGCCGGTGCCCGATGTGCCGCAGCTCGGCGTCGTGGTGCTCGCAGCCCGGCACGCCGCCGTTGCCTTCGCCATCCGCATCACATCAACGCCGGCTCTTTGGCATCCTGAACACGGCGAACGCGCCTTGACCCGGCCACCGAGGAGGAGCGACCCGCCGTGTCGCCCGATGTCACAACAGCCCGCCGCAACCTCGTCCTCAACGACCTCGACGACGACCATCTCCACACGCTGCTGCCCTTCCTGAAGGAGCAACCCCTCACCCTGGGCGACGTGCTCTACCACGCCGGTGGACCCGTCACCGGCGTTCAGTTCCCCACCGATGGAGTCGTCTCGATCGTCACCGACGTCGATGCCGGGCACCGCGTCGAGGTGGCCACCGTCGGACGCGACGGTCTCGTCGGCCTGCCGCTGTACCTCCGCTCCGGCGCCCCCACCGAAACCGCCACCGTTCAAGTACCCGGCACCGCACTGCACCGCACTCACCATGAACTCGGACGCCTTCACCCAGGCCACTGCCCGAGTCGATGGCCAGCTACAAAGCGCGATGCGCCGCTACACCCAGGTCATGTTCACCTAGCTGGCCCGTAACGCCGCATGCAACCGGGTCCACCAGATCCGCCCGCGCGGCCCGCTGGCTACTCACGACCGCCGACCGCATGCAGGACGACACCTTCGAACTCACCCAAGAGTTCCTCGCCCAAATGCTCGCCGTGCGCCGCCCCAGCGTCAACGAAGTCGCCCAAGCCCTCGCCGAAGACGGCGCCATCAGCTACGCCCGCGGTCTCATCAACGTCCTGGACCGCCAACGCCTGCACACCATCGCCTGCGGCTGCTACGACGTCCTGCGACAGGCGACGCAGCAAGCGTTCCCACCGTCTTGACCCGGGCGGCTCTAACCGAACCAGGCAACGCCCGCCGCGAAGCGCTGCGTCAAGTGTGGCGCCGGGCAGAAGACGGACGAGTAGAAATCGCCTGCAACGCTGGGCTTGGCGGGAAGGGTCGGGAAGGGGTACAGCCCTGGGCTGCTTAGCCGTACTGGACGGCGTGCCAGCAGTCGAGGCGGTCGGCTACGTCCGACAGCACTATCACCCTCACGCGGTCGAGACCCTCCGGAGGTGGCGCTACGTCGCGCAATTCAGCAAGACCTGACCCGGTCCCGCAGTTGGATCCCCAGCGATACACCGACACCGGGGGTCCGGGGCGAGCGCTCAAGCTGCCGGGTACCCGGACGCAGGCGCGAGGCGGGCGCGGCCATTAGGCCGTCACTGCTTAGTGCTGTGCCGAGGACGCACAGGACCTCGCCCTAGCGCCGGATGCGCTCCTTCAGCCCAGCGTTTCCGCCGGCGAGCGCAGTGACTCGCCTGGTGGTCCAGGTGTCGTGCGAGAGGCGGTTGTCACAGGTCGTGGCTGTGCCTGAAGCGACTGTGGAGGCCGCACCGCCGCTTTCTGGGTGCGGCCCTGGTGACGCGGCCTGGGCAACACAGGGCCAGGTCGGTTTTGGGCACGTCGGCGAGGACGCCGGAGCGGCAGCCGTGCGGCGCTTGGAGAACCGGGAACGGTTCCTCTGCCGGGGCAAGCCTTGCTCTGGCGGGTCGCCATCAGCCCTCCTACGCTCAACGGCATGAGCCGGGGTCGGGGTAGCAGTCGTACAGGAATCGCGTTAGCCATTGGCGCCGCCGGTTAAGAGCGGGCGAAGTTCCCCTGCGCGAAGCTGATCGGGTAGGAGGAACGGGTAGCGGCCGTGAAGGTTGACCTGTTCGTGTTGCAGCGGTGAGAGCCGTTCTTGGTCGCTCGCGGCTGCCGATGTGCCATTGTGGTCGAGGTGATCGATCGCGTGGTTCATGTAGGTGGTGTTCCAGAGCACGATCGCGTTGGTGACCAGGCCGAGCGCACCGAGCTGTTGTTCTTGGCCTGAGCGGTAGGCCTGATAGATCTGTCCACGCCGACCGTGGCAGACGGCGCGAGTGAGGGCATGACGGGACTCCTGTCGGTTGAGTTGGATCAGGATGCGTCGGCGCTGCTCGGGTCGGGTGGCGTAGTCGAGCGTCGCGATGGTTCGTACGACCTTGCCGATCTCGGCGATCGCTCGGGCGAGTGCGACGGGTCGGCCGGCGCGTTGAAGCGCGCGGATGACCTCGGATGGCACCGCGGCCTTGGTGTGCGGGGTGGCGACGACGCGGCAGATGTCGTCCCAGTGATCGCGGATGAGGCCGATGTTGATGCGGTGGCGGGCGAGCGGGTTCAACGGCCCGTAGTCGCGGCCGGGGTGGATCCGGAACAGTCGCCGGTCGGGCAAATCGGCCAGGCGCGGCATGTAGCGGTAGCCGAGCAGTTGGCACAGGCCGAAGTTGAGGTCGCTCGCCGAGTGTGTGCCGACCCGGCGTCCCCTGAAACTGGGCCGGTGTACCCCCAGGTTCAGGGGGTCGGGGGTGTGAGGATGACCTTGCCTTTGGCGTGGCCGGCGGAGAGGTACTGCAGGGCCCGCGGTGCCTGATCGAGGTCCAGCGTTTGGTCGAGCAAGACCCGGATGTCGCCGTCGAGCATCTTTGCGACCGTGGCGAGCCGTTGAGAGTCCGAGGCGTGGAAGAGGAATTCGGCGCGCATTCCGCGCGCCGACGCGCCTTCGGTGTTGGGGGGCATCGGCACTGCGACGAGCAGGCCTCCGGGACGGAGAACGTCCAGTGATTGCTCCTCGACGGGGCCGCCGACGGTGTCGATCACGACGTCGATGTCGGCGAGCTGGGAGCCGAACGGCCCGCTCGTGTGGTCGATGACCTCATCCGCTCCGAGGTCGCGGGCGATCTGCAGGCCGGCTCCGGAGGCCGTGGTGATGACGTGCGCATCGAGTGTGCGGGCCATCTGCACGGCGAAGCTGCCGACACCGCCGGCGCCGGCGTGAATCAGTACTTTCTGGCCGGCGTGGACGTTCGCGATCTCGGTGAGGGCCTGCCAGGCGGTCGCGGCGGCGGTGACCGCTCCGGCGGCAAGGAACAGCGGTATCGAGGTGGGCGCGGGGACCAGTTGCTCGGCCGGGATCACCGCGAACTCGGCGAACGCACCTCCGTGGGACGGGTCCAGACGGGCCACGATCTGGTCCCCAATAGCCCACCTTTCGACGCGGTCGCCGAGGGTGGTGATGGTTCCGGACACGTCGGTTCCCAGCGTGTACGGAAATTCGACGGGGAAGAAGTCGTGCATGTAACCGGCGGTGATTTTCAGGTCAAGGGGATTGGTGGCGGCCCCCGCGACGCGGACAAGCACCTCACCCGGGCCGGGGGAAGGCTGCTTGACGCTTTGGAGGGTGGGGGTGTCGCCGTAGCGGGCGATTTGAACGGCCCTCACTGGTTGTCCTGAGCGATGTGAGGCGCGGAGCCGACCTGGTTGAAGAATCCGAACCAGTCCTCCAGGTGCCACGTGCGCGCCAGGCGCCCGTCGCGGACGGTATGGAACTCGTGGATGGGGATGCGCACGTCGCGGCCGGTCGCAGGGATCCCGAACAGATCGCCGGTGTGGGTGCCGCGCATTTCGGCGCGGACACCGATCTTGCCGTTGCCGTCCGCGCCCCGCCCGTCGATCACGTCATGCACGACGATCTGGAAGCCCGTGAACGACTCTCCGAGGCCCTTGATCATCGGTTTGATGCCGTCCGGGCCGGGACCCTGGCCGGGATTGCGCGGGATGTCTTCCCAGTCGGGGGTGACTACCTCGTCAAGGAGGTCGGCGTAGCCGGAGAACGCTCGGTAGAACGTCTCGACGAGCTGGTGGAGTGGATCGGGCACAGTGGTCTCCTTGGTCGTGGTGCTACTGGTGGCTGAATAGCCGCGGCATGACGCGGTGGGCTACGGGCGGTCAGGAACATCGATGAGGTAGTCGATGCCCAGGGCGGTGAAGAACGCGCGCTGGCGTTCGGTCCGGACCGCGTCGATGTCCTGGACTCCCTTGTGTTGGGCATCGACGATCACTCGCCGCGGGCGTGTGCCGCGGGGCTGTCCTAGCACCTCGACGAGGGCGTCACCGACCGAGGCGACGTCGGCGGGGTGGCCTTGGTGGGCGATGTCGATCGCTTCCAGTCGCGCTGGAATCTCGGCCACCATCGACGCGAGGTCGCCGTACTGGGCGGTGACCGCGGGTTCTGCCGGCGGGTTGCTGTGGGCGAAGTGCTGGGTGCCTTGGGTGAACGCGCCGGGCACCAGGATGATGGTGTCGATACCGAACGGGGTGACCTCGAAGCCGATGGACTCGGCGAAGGCTTCACCCGCGGTCTTGCTGGCGATGTAGGTGGCCATGAAGGGTTCAGCGATGTGCGTGGTCGTACTGCTGACATAGACGAGCGTGCCAGCTTTTTGTCGTCGCATCACCGGCAGCACGGCCCGGTTCATCCGCAGCCATGAGACAGCGTTGGTGTCCAAGATGGTCAGGAACTGCTCCGGGGTGAACGCCTCGGCTACGCCGGACATCAGCATGCCGGCGTTGTTGACCAGCACATCGACTCGGCCCTGCTCGAACATAACCTGGTCGATCGCGGCCCGGCATCCGGTGTCGGACAGCACATCCAACTCCAGCGGCCGCAACGTGACCTGATTATCGGTCCCGAACTGAAGGGCGGTCGCGGCGCGCTCAGCGGAGCGCGACGCGATGCCCCGCATCCCGGCGTACACAATGTGCCCGGCGAGGGCCAGCCTCTGCGCCACTGCTTGGCCCAGGCCCGACCCGGCACCGGTGACCACGATCACCTGCTGCGGGCTGTCGCGCGTCGTGGTACTCATGCGAGTCCTCCGTTCACGCGAATGATCTGGCCGTTGATCCAGCCAGCGTCAGGCGAGACGAGCAGCGCCACGGCGCCGGCGATGTCGACCGGCTGCCCGATGCGCTGTTGTGGGGCCAGCCCGGCCATCCGCTGCACATCGGCTGGGGTCTTACCGGTCAGGAACAACTGCGTCTCGACCGGTCCGGGGGCGACGGAGTTCACCGTGATGCCGCGCGGACCTGCCTGCTTGGCTAAGACTCTGGTGAATCCTTCGACCGCGCCTTTGGTGGCGTTGTAGATGCCGTACCCGGGCGCGTTCAATACCAGGGTGGTGCTGGAGAATGTGATGATGCGCCCGCCGTCGCGGACGCGTCGGGCGGCTTCGCGCAGCGCGTTGAAGGTGCCCCGAATGTGACCTCGACCTGCTCGGTGAAGTAGTCGTCCGTCGCCTCGGCCAGAAGTGCCGGGCGCATGATGCCGGCCGAGGTGACCACGATGTCGATACCACCGAAGTCCGACTCGGCCTGGTCGAACAGCGCTTTCACCTGCTTGGCGTCGGTGACGTCGGCGCGGATCGCTACCGCCTGACCGCCCGCGGCGAGCACGGCAGCGACGATGTCAGCGGCTGCCTGCGAGGACGTGGCGTAGGTGATCACGACGGCGACGCCGTCCTGGACTAACCGTTCGGCGACCGCACGCCCGATCCCACGCGACCCCCGGCGACGATCGCAACTCTCGATCCGGCCATAAGACAATGCCTCTTTCCGGCGCTCGTTCTGACCACCCTTCTTCGACTCTGTCAGGGCATGCCAGCGCGAGCTAGGCGACGTCTGTACTGGTGGTGGCAGCACCTGGATGACGGCAATCTCACTGCTGCGCATCCGTGAGACCCATGGGTCGGGACGGGTGCCGACCCGGTGCCCGAACCTGACCTGCTGTCGGTCCTGCTGTCGGTCCAGGTGGCGGCGTCACCTGGCTGGGGCAGCGAACGCGGACCAGAATGGTGAGGTGAACTTGATCGAATTAGGTGGCTTCCTGAAGTCGCGGCGAGATCGGCTCAACCCGAGCGACTTGGGTTTGCACGACGGCCCCCGGCGCAGGGTCGCGGGGCTGCGCCGCGATGAAGTGGCGACCCTGGCCGGCGCATCGGTCGACTACTACGCCCAGCTCGAACAGGGCCGCGGCGCGCAACCCTCAGAACAAATGCTCGCCGCCCTGGCCCGCGCGCTGCACCTCAGCCTGGATGAACGCAACCATCTCTACTACCTCGCTGGACGCCCCCCGCCGGCCGCCGGCAGCCCGAACGCCCACGTCCACCCCGGAATGCTGGACCTGCTGGACAGGCTCACCACTACGCCCGCGCAGATCATCAGCGACCTCAGCGTCACCCTCGTCCAAAATCGGCTGGCCGCCGCGCTGCTCGGAAGGCCCAAACACAGCACCGGACTGCGCGCCAGCTTCCTCTACCAATGGTTCACCGACCCCGGCGCCCGCGCCTTGTATCACCCCGAGGAAAACGAGCACCAATCACAGGTCTTCGTCGCCGACCTGCGAGCCGTCACCGCCCGCCACGGCAGTGACCCAGTCGCCGCCGAGCTGACCCGCCGACTCCTGGCCCACAGTGACGAATTCTCCGACCTCTGGGCACGCCAAGACGTGGCGGTCCGGCGATCAGACCGCAAACGGCTCCTACACCCCACCATCGGCGAAGTGGAACTCAACTGCCTGAACCTGCTCAGCGAAGACGGCACCCAACGCCTGCTGTGGTTCACCCCACCCCCGGGGACCCAGGCAGTGGAAAAGCTCGAACTCCTCAACGTCATCGGCGCCCTGTCTGTCCAGCCCAACCACTGAACCCTCTCCACTCACCCCGGCGCGGCGAGAGGCGTCCGTCCAATGTCCATAGAACGATTTTCCGCCTGACACGCTCAGCGTTGCGCGTCGAGCGGAGTCAGCGGCCGCTCACGGTGAACCTGGATCGAGTCCGCGATCTAGTGATGCGCCGCAAGGTCATCAGTCCAATTTGGCGATGGCGTGTCACGGTACAGCTCGTCCATGGTCTTGATGAATCGAGCCAATTCGATCACGCGAGTGATCTCGACGTCGCCAGCGTGCACCGTATCACCGCCCCTGACGTCGTCGTTGTCGGTCGATGTTCGATCGTTCATTCAACCCCTCTGCGAGCACGACGGTCGGGCAACCGCGGCTTTGATGGCAAAGTCGCATTGTCATCGGGCCTGGACGGTTGCTCCGAACCTAGTGGGCTGAGTTCTTAGTTTTTGGGCGCTTGGCTTTGGCGAGAATTTGGTCGGCGGTTTTGGTCCAGACGAAGGGGTGGGCGCGGTCGTTCCAGCCGTCGATGAAGGCGCGGATCTTGGCGTTGAGGTCTTTGACCGAGTCGAAGGTTCCGCGGTGGATGGCTTGGCGCTCGATGATGCCGAACCACACTTCCACGAGGTTCATCCATGATGCCGAGGTCGGGGTGAAGTGCACCTGCACGCGTGGGTTGGCCGTGAGCCAGTCGCGGATCTCGATGCGCTTGTGGGCTGCATAGTTGTCCATCACCAGGTGCAGCTCGCCGTCGGGGTAGGCCGCCGCGACCTGTTTGAGGAAGCGCAGGAACTCCTGGTGGCGGTGCCTCGGCTGACAGCGGGCGGTGACCTTGCCGGTGGCGATCTCCAGGGCCGCGAACAGCGTGCTCGTGCCGTGTCGGACGTAGTCGTGGGTGCGGCGCTGGGCCAGGCCAGGTTGCATCGGCAGCATCGGCGCCGTGCGGTCCAATGCCTGGATTTGGGACTTCTCATCGATACACAGCACGATCGCGTCCTCGGGCGGGGCCAAGTACAGGCCGACAACGTCGGTGACCTTCGCGACCAACTGCGGGTCGGTGGAGAACTTGAACGTCTCCACCCGCCACGGCGCCACCCCGACCTCGCGCCAGGCCTTGGCCACCGTTGAACTGCTGGTCTTCAGATGATCGGCCAGCAGCCGCGAGGACCAATGCGTCACCCCGTACTTCTTCGGCGGCGGCACCAGCGTGGTCGCGATGATTTTCCGCCGGTCCACCGTGCGCGGCCGGCCGGAACGCTGCCCGTCCTGCAGACCGGCCAGACCTGACATGGCATACCGAGCACGCCAATCGATCACCGTCTGCCTCGCAACACCGACCCGCTGCGCGATGTCGGTGTTGCTCACCCCGTCAGCGGCCAGCAGCACGATCCGCGCCCGCTGCGCCAGACCCGAGCGAATCGAGGACGACCGGACCCACCCCGCCAACCGTTCCCGATCACCATCACACAATCCAAGAGCAGGTGCAGGACGAGCAGGCATAACCCATTCTCCCGCACCACCAAGCGCCCAATGACTAACGACTCACCGCACTAGCTTTGCGTCCCTGCACGGTGCTCTACGGGTTCGGGGTGCCGATCAGTTGTGGTCGTGTGAGGACTGGTTTCATGTCTCGGGCCAGCAGCACGTCGGGGGCCTGTTCGGCGTCGTGGACTGAGATCACTAGCTCGGGGCGCAGCCGGCCCAACCGCAATAGATCCAGGACGGCTGGGACGTGCGGTGTGACGCTGACGGCGCCGACTGAGACGGTGACGTCTCGCTGGTACATGTCCCACAGTGGCAGCGGGTTGTCGGCGAAGAACATTCCGGCGTTGGACAGGTGCCCACCAGGGGCGAGGCACAGCACTGCCTCCGCAGTAGCGCGGGGTCGCTGGTGGCGCCGATGACCACCGGGTACTGCAGGTGCTGGGTCGCGGGATCAACTTCTGCGCCCACGTCGGCGCCTAGTGTCCGCGCGACCTCCCGGCGCCGACCGCTTCTGTCGACGTAATCGACCGACCGAGCTCCCGCGGCCAGGGCCTGATCGACCGCGAACAGCCCAAGGCTCGGCAGGCAGCTCACAACCAGCACGCGGGCCCCGGGGTGCCTGCTGAGCCCTCTCATGACGCAGACGTAGGCGTCGGTGAGGTTGTCGCTGACTGCGGCGGCCGCCGCCGGATCGACCCCGGTGGGTAGGCGGGTGAGCATCGCGTCGGCGTAGGGGACCCGCGCCTGTTCGGAGAATAACCCGCCCCACTCACCGGCGATTGACGCGCCGTAACCTTGCAACCCCGGAACGGTCGTACACGCGGCCGGCAGCGCGTTACGGCACGGCGGGCACGCGCCGCAGCTGATGTGCCATGGCACGACGACAAGGTCACCGACTGTTACGCGGTGGACGGCGGCGCCGACCTCAAGCACTTCGGCCACGCACTCGTGGCCGATCGGGAAACCGATGCCCAACGGCACGAGGCCGTGCACGATCGCCCGGTCCAAGTCGCAGGTCGTCGAGGCGACGGGACGCACGATAGCTTCCAGCGGTTGGCGCACGACCAGGTCCTCGACCTCACGCCAGGCAAGCTGGCCGACATCTTCGAACCACAGTGCACGCATCACGAACTCCTTCTCGCTCGCCGGCTCATGATCCGGGCAACTGGGTGATGAGCATTCGCTTCCGAGCCACGCTCCGTGACGCGGCTACCGCCGACCGGCCGAAGCCTCGCGTGTCATGAATCGATCCATTCTCGACCCTCAGGGGGCGCTGCCATGGCTTTGGCGAGTAAGTCGTGGAGCTGCCGCTGGTCTTTCTCGCTGAGCTGGGCGATCGGGGATCGGGTTGCCATGGCCTCGACGAGCGCACGTCTGACCAGTTGTCCGGCGTCGGTCAGGTGCAGAATCTTCGTGCGCCGGTTCTGGGGGTCGACGTCTCGAACGAGCAGTCCGCGCTCCTGCAGTCGGTCGGCCAGGAAGGTGATCGTCGAGGGGTCGCGGCGCAGCTTCGCCGCGAGTTCGCTCATGGGCGGGTCCGACGCGCACGCCCCCACGTGCCAAAGCGCGTTGGCGAGCGCCGGGGTCAGGTTCAGCTTGCTCATCAGGTCCTGCACCAGTGCCTGGGTGCGGTCGGCGAGGGCGAGGGACAGGTCCACCAGCTCATAGATCAGCGGTTCGTCCGTTGCCGAGGGGGGAGTCATCCCTTGAGAGTACTTGCAGTGTCCGACAGTTGGAGATTCCATGCGTGTGGTGCACACTGCAACAGGTTGGGGATTCCAACCGTCGGCTGGGATTGGGTTGGTTCGGATGAAGGTTGCTGTGCTCGGCGCGACGGGCGGGACCGGCCGGGAGGTCGTGGACCAGGCGTTGCGCGCCGGTCACCAGGTGTCGGCGTTGGTGCGCCGACCGGCCGCGCTGCCCGCGCACGCCCGGTTGCGGCTGGTGGTGGGCGACGTGGGGCAGCAAGACGCGGTGGACGAGGTGGTGCGCGGTCAGGACGTGGTGATCAGCGCATTGGGAACCGATGCGAAGGGGCCGGTCACGGTCTGCGCCGACGGCGCGCGGGCGGCCTTGGCCGCAATGGCCTCCGCGCAGGTCGGCCGGTTGGTGGCGGTCAGCGCCCACGGCGCCGCCGAAAGCCGCGACCGGTCGCTGTACTGCCTGGCTCTGTGGCTGACGGTGGCGGAGAAGATGCGCGACAAAGAGCGGATGGAGGCGCTGATCCGCGCCTCGGACGTGCAGTGGACCACTGTAAGGCCCCCGGCGCTATCCAACCGGGCCCACACCGGCGCTTACCGCATCGGTGTGGACCTGAAGATCCGGCTGACCTCGAAGGTCTCGCGCGCCGATCTCGCGGACTTCCTGCTTCGCGAGGCGACGGCCCCGGCATTTTCGGGGCGGACCCCGGCGATCTCCGCATGAGCGCGCCGGCTGTGGGCCCTTCGATGGACGGCAAGGTGGCCCTGGTGACCGGGGCCAGCGGGGCGATGGGCCGCGTCATCGCCACCGGCCTGGCCGATCGGGGGGCCACCGTGGTCGTGCTGGTCCGCAACGAGACGGCCGGGGAGGCGGCGAGCCGCGACATCATCGCCGCAGTCCCCGGCGCCGCGGTCGAGGTGCTCGTCGGGGACCTCGCCCGCCAGCAGGACGTCCGCCGCGCTGCCGCCCAGTTCGCCGAGCGCCACGACGAGCTGCATGTCTTGGTGAACAACGCGGGCGCCCACTTCCGCCATCGGACCCTCGACGCCGACGGCATCGAGGCCCACCTTGCCGTGAACCACCTCGCCGGGTTCTTGCTCACCAACCTGCTGCTGGACCAGCTCAAGGCCGGCGCGCCGTCGCGGATCGTCAACGTCGCCTCTGACAGCATCGCCGACACCCGGCGGGTGAAGATCCGCCGCCGCCCCCGACCGGCCGTGCTGAACATCGACGACCTGCACAGCGCCACCGGCTACGAGCCGATGGCCGTGTACGCACGCTCGAAGCTGGCCATGGTCATGTGCGGCTACGTCCTGGCCCGCCGCCTAGCCGGCAGCGGCGTAACCGTGAACGCCGTACACCCCGGCCTCACCGCCAGCGGCATCGTGGACGCGATCGCACCACCCCTGGCCGCCCCCTTCCTCAACACGATCAAACGGCGTCTGCTCACCCCCGAGCAGGGCGCGCAAGCCCCGCTGCACCTGGCGACCGCCCCCGAACTGACAACTGTGACGGGCAAGTACTTCGTCAAACAGATCGAATCGCGCACCTCCGACTCGTCCTACGACGTCGCCCTGCAAGAACGCCTCTGGCGCGCCAGCGCCGGCCTCGTCGGAATCACAGCGCGCCCATGACGCGCCCACCTCACCAGGCCAGGGGACCGTCCTCATCCTCTAGGCGTCGGATGGGAGAAGTCGTTGAGCAGCTCTTCGCCGGCGTGTGTGAGCGCATCTCGGCACTGTGTCCGCCCAGCGAACGATGTGCGCCCCTGGAGCGGTTGCGGTCCTTCGCGGGGCGACAATTTTCCAAGCCCGATTCTCGCCCGCGCTGATCGCGTCAGCAGTCTGCCCGGTAGTCAGCTGAGGGATCAACCGGTGAGAATGCTGCGCTGCCATGCCCCGGGCCGCTGCCCGGTCGCGTTGCGGAAGAACACCGAAAAGCTGGACGGGTCGGGCCACCCCAGTTCGGTGGCACATCTGGCGGCGGTGAACCGGTCGTGGGCGAGCAGCCGTTTGGCTTCGAGAACGACCCGGTCGACGATGAAGGTCTTCGCCGTCCGGCCGGTCACCTGCTGAACCGCTCTGGACAGCGTGCGCGGCGCATAACCCAGTGCCCCTGCGTAGTAGCCGGCGTCGTGGTGGAGGCGGAAGTGGGTCTGGCCTGACCCCGGCGTGTTGATCCAGGTCGAGTGAGAGTCCTTTCGCCCACAATGTGGGCAAGGAGGCTCGAATCTGATGACGACGAGGAGGCGACACAGCCCGGAGCAGGTGGTGCGGAAGTTGGCGGCCGCGGATCGGATGTTGGGCGAGGGCAAGGAGATCGCCGATGTCTGCCGGGAGCTTGGGGTGGCCGAGCAGACCTATTACCGTTGGCGTAACCAGTTCGGTGGGTTGAAGGCCGATGACGCGAAGCGGTTGAAGGA
>JAABUZ0100002988.1_pt1 | contig 26455 bp, 25 predicted proteins | sample 5562091 | NCBI WGS metagenome assembly JAABUZ01 (sample SAMN12813069, study PRJNA571459) | rock metagenome | isolation source: Antarctica rocks | place: Antarctica: Victoria Land, Linnaeus Terrace sud | collected 2015-12-21 | reverse complement strand
CGTTTGAGTATCTGGAGCAAGGTCGGCATTTCGGTAAAGTTGTGGTCACGCTCTAAAGTACCGACCACTGGAGAAACAGTCATGTCTCGCATCGTCAGAATTCACGAGAACGGCGGTCCCGAAGTCCTTTGCATCGAAGACATCACGGACGTTCCGCCTGCCGCAACCGAAATTTCGCTCCGGGTGAAGGCGTTCGGACTAAATCGTTCGGAAGCCATGTTTCGCGCTGGTCGTCACATTGAGAGTCCGAACTTTCCAGCGCGCTTGGGATACGAAGCTGCTGGAGAGATTAGCGCCATTGGCGATGCTGTCGAGGGGTTCGCAATCGGAGATGCCGTCAGCATCATCCCACCGCCTTGACAAAGCTCGTCGGTACGTTTTGGAGAATCTCGCCAAGGGTCGTCTGCTGCCGATGATTGACAAGATATTCGATTTCGACCAGATCGTCGAAGCGCAACGGTACCTTGAGTCGAACCAGCAATTCGGGAAGATTGTCGTGACCATTTGATCAATCCGCTGTCGAGTCTCAAATTCTTTGGGATCTTGTCCAATTTTGATATTGGTGGCGAAACATTGCTTAATCCTCAAAATCATTGAAATTCCGTTGTCGCTGAACTCAAAACAGTCAAATTCTGTAATTGAATCGGCATGGATCAAAAGCAGGTAACACTTTGAGAACGGCTGTTGGGGAAAAAACGACTAGTATTGGAGATTTGAGGTGAGAGGCAAGATTCGGAGATACTCATTGTTTAGCTGGGGCAGCAGAAGCCCCAGCTAAAAAAGGCTGTTTTTAAACCATGCCACTTCGCCTGATAAATCGTAGAAAGCGCCAAGCCACGGCGCATCCCAAAATATAGTGCAGGAAGTCCCACCAGTCAAAAGTAGTGCCGATTAGCGTACGTCCTAAAGAAGTTGCTCTAATAGCCTCCAAAATAGGTGGGTGCCATAACTGGAGAAATTCGAGAAATGCCGTAGCTATGAACACCCCAACCGCTGCCCTCAAAGGGGAAACTTGGAGCCAAATTAAAACAATCAGCAAAATCCAAAAAATTTCATAAAATAATCCACCAGCATGGTCGATAACCCACCAAGACCCGGGTCCACGGTAAAACTTGCTAGCAAAACCAAGAGGGATAATTATGCTTAAGCTGATTCCAATGGCAATTCGGTAGTTACGTATAGAGGGTTTTGCAAAGCCCCTTTTAATATCCACCGAGTATGCCCTGACGCTTGGCTTTACCTTCAGCCCAACGAAAAACCAAGAGACCCAAGATGAAATATCCTACCCCATTGAGCAAGGCAAGAGCGAATTGAGAGAAGTCTAAACTCTGATTGCGTGCCATCAGATTACGGAGGATGCCTGCACCTAGAGTCATTGGCAGTATTAGTCTCAAAATCTGGAGTGAACCGCTCCAGGTTTCAGTCGGAACCGTAAGCAAAAATAACAGTGCGAACTGAACAAGCCCGAGTAGTTGCTGGATGCGCTTAAACAGCAAGGTTAAAGCTCCGATCATAAAGGCTAGACCATATGCTCCTAATAACACTGTGATTAGTGGCAGAAGCAGACTCGGCGGGAAGTGCAAGTGACGCCCGGTAAGCATGATAGTGAGCAGCAAAACACCCATAATCAGTACTAGATGTAATGTCAGACTTGCGATCGCCCGTGCCAAGAAGACCTTTAACGCGCCGAATGGCGACAAGAATACTTGTTCTAGAGTTCCGGTTTGCGCCTCGATTTGTAATGCAAAGGCAATATTAGATACGATAAATATCACCAAGGTACAAAGCACATACCCGACTATGATCGCATCCAGTCGGTCACCGAACTGTAAGGTGGGGCCAGCAATGTAGCGAGTGCTCAGGAACAGTCCATAAAAGACGGAAGTGATGATAACGACTCCGGCGATCGCATCAATGGGGTAGCGGATAAACTCCGTCCAAATACGTTTGAGTTCAGCCAGGAACAGTTCAAGCATTGCGGTCTTCTCGCACTAGCTTTAAGAATATTTGAGTTAGATCAGCGTGATCCTGTTTTACTTGTACTAAAGGTAGGGGTTCGAGAACTGCCAGCACCTGATAGAGCCCTTCTGGTGTTCCAGCGTAAACAATTCGTCCTGCCTGAACCATTGCGCCTAATGCCTCAATTTTGCTGATTCGCACTCGGTCTAACTCGCCTTCGATTTCGATAGTATAGGTTGAGCCAGAAAAACGCCGGATGATCTCGCGAGTTGGTTCCTCAGTCAGGATCTTGCCCTTGTGAATAATGGCTACCCGGTCTGATATCTCTTCAGCCACATTAAGTTGATGAGTTGTCAGGAGGATGGCACAGCCCTCTCTTGCAACCTCCCGTACCAACGCTTTGACGTTCTCACTAGCTTCGACGTCCAGCCCCAAAGTCGGCTCATCCAACAGCAGTAGTCGGGGGTGGTGAGCTAAAGCCACTGCGATCGCCAACTTCTGCTGCATTCCCCGTGAGAGAGTCTGAACTGGCGTACGACGTTTGTTCATCAGGCTAAATCGCTCTAACAGCTTAAGACCTTGTTGATGGGCTACTCTACGGCTGAGCCCTCTTAACACCCCAAAATACTCCAAGTTTTCCTCCGGGGTCAGCCGCCAGTAGAGGTTGCGGTTGCCTTCGAGCACTGCACCTAGCAGCCGCAGCGCTTGCGGATTGCGATGGGGGTCACAACCCGCAATCTTCACCCAACCCGCATCGGGTCTGATCAAGCCTGCAATCATCTTAATGCTGGTTGTCTTCCCTGCTCCATTAGGGCCAAGAAAAGCGAGGACTTCCCCAGGATTGATTTTCAAAGAGACGCCACACACTGCCTCAATTGGCTTTCCACGCTGTTGGTAAGTTTTTCGGAGGTTGTAAGTTTCAAGTGCTGTCATGCTAATTCGTAATTCGTATTATTCACTGGCTGCTGAACCATTTCTGATAAAGCTTTTGATAAGTGCCATTCTCCCGCAGTGTCAGGAGAGCTTCATTGATCGGCTTCCGATAGGGGCTGTTTGTCGGGAGTAAAATGCCGTAGTTCTCCTTGCGGAAAACAGTGCCAATAACCTGCACCTTTCCTTTACCTTCATGAGAGGCGTAGTAGAGGAGAACTGGCGCGTCAAAAACAACTGCATCTGCCTGTCCCTGTAGGAGTGCCTCATAAGCTTCAGCCAGCCGATTAAACTCTAGAATCTGAATGTTTTGTTGGCGCAGGTAACTTGCTGACGTACTGCCAGGGGCTGTAGCGACGCGCTTGCTCGGTAGGTCTTCTGGACCTTTGATATTTCCCTGTAGCCGCTCCACCGTAAGCGAGGTGGTCACTTTAGCCGTGAAGTAGGCGACGAAGACAACACTGGTAAACATCCAGATCACGGCTACTATCCGTCCTACTACGCTCTTAGGCATCTCGTCAGCTTGGGTAGCCAGGGTAGCAGCCGCCCACCAGCAAGCTTTCAAAATGCCGGGAAAGTAGGACCGAGTTGAGATTATCCCTCCAGAACGGCGGCGCTCAAAAAACCAGATGATATGGGCTGGCACAAGGATAATCACCAAAATGATGCCAATCAGCTGCACAAGATCTGGTGTAAAAATATCTGACAACAGACTGGGCAATGATCTCACACCACTGGATTGCTGCCGTACTAGAATTTGGAGCCCTGATTCAAATATAGGTTGGGAGAAATCAAAATTTTTTTCCCGCTCGGCAGTGATAGATATACTGCCAATCCCCATATCCGCCTTACCGGACTTAACAGCAGAGAGCAGAGCCTGAGTAGTTGAATTCGCAAATACCTCGGACTTGACATTCATCTCGTCAGTGATGCTGTGCCAAAGGTCAATGCTAAATCCCTGCAACTGACCATTCGTCTCATACACAAAGGGTGTGGACAATCCCGCCGCCACACGCAGAGGTTTCGTTGGTTTCTGGGCTGATACTGGTACCATCAGCACCAGCACCAGCAGTCCGACTCCTAGCCCCTGCCAGGATAGTGCTAATGACTTACTACTTTTGTTGTTACTTTTACCTCTACGACATTTCCAGACTGTCAGATTTAAGGAACACATTTTCAGCAAAGGCGTTTCTTTGTAAGTAATGTAAGGTTTAATTTTATCCATGTATATAGTCTGTCACTGTACGCATGCTAATTACACGCCTGCACAGATTTTTAACTGCCCCAACTGCCAAAACGTCTAAATCTCAGATTAGGTTTTGGTTCAGTTTAAGTCTGACTTTCGCGCTCATTTATAGTCTTTTAGATCTACAGCAGGCTTTTAGTAGCGCATATGTGGTGCAAGACGATGTCCGAGTTTATATATCTTGGATGCAGCGTTTTTTAGAGCCAGACTTGCTGACGAATGATTTACTTGCCGACTATTTTCAATCTGTAACACCATCTGGATATGCTGCTTTCTATCGACTGTTAGCATTTGTGGGGATTGAGCCACTTTTGCTTAGCAAACTCCTGCCAGTCTGTTTGAGACTGCTTATAACCGGCTACTGTTTCGCAATCTGTATTCAGATATTGCCAGTACCAACAGCAGGATTTATCACCACGCTGCTGCTCAATCAAAATCTCTCAATGAGAGATGATTTAGTCTCTAGCACTCCAAGGGCTTTTATTTATTTGCTTTTTATAGCATTTTTGTACTATCTCCTGCGACGCTCTTTACTTCCATGTCTAGGCGCGATCGCTCTTTCAGGATTGTTTTATCCTCCGTTATTGTTCATTTTAGCCGGAATCTTAATCTTAAGGCTGTGGCGCTGGGAGGGGATGCACCCTCTATCTAAAAATCGGCTTGATTATGTGTTCTGCGCTACTGGATTGGGACTTTCCCTGCTATTGATGTTGCCTTATGCATTAAGTTCCTCTAAATTTGGCCCGGTAATCGCCGGAATTGAAGTAAGAGCATTACCAGAATTCTCTCAAACAGGACGAATACCTTTTTTTGATGATAACAATCCCTTGTTGTTTTGGCTCTTCGGACTGCATAGTGGTCTGATGCCAACTGTGTTTGAACATCCACTATGCCTGATTGGGTTGTTATTGCCGATTCTTCTACGATATCCGTACCGCTTTCCCTTAGGTTTACAAGTTGCCAGCAACGTCACCCTTTTACCTCAGATTGCGTTAGTATCTTTCGGGATGTTTTTTGCTGCCCATGCTCTGCTTTACAAGATATTTGCTCCCAGCCGATACACACGGTATAGCCTCAAGTTTGTGATGATTATAGCCGCAGGAATAGCGCTGATAGTAATTCTGGATGCAGTTCTCCGATGGGTAAAGCAGCAGGCTCAACTGTCAGCTTGGCGACAGTTCTTAGTCTTGGGATTAACAGCCCTGTTAGCGACTGTACTCTTCTGTCTTCCACACTTGTTAAAACAGTTGCCAAACAGCAATTACATAGTAGGTAAGGTACCAGCACTATATGAGTTTTTTCAGAAGCAACCTAAAGATATTCTCATTGCCTCCTTGTCGCCAGAGGCAGATAACCTACCAACATTTTCCAGGAGATCTATCTTGGTCGGCTGGGAATATGCAGTTCCTTACCATATGAGCTATGACCGCCAAATTCGCCAACGAGCTACTGATCTGATTCGTACTCAGTACACTCCGAATTTGGCGGAAGTTCAAAATTTCATTCAGACGTATGGGGTAGATTTTTTCATGCTGGAGCGCGCAGCATTCACACCTGAATATATCACTACCAATAACTGGTTTAGACAGTGGCAGCCGATAGCCAAAGATATTTTAGCAATGCTGGAGCAGGGAACTACCCCTGCTCTAGTCGGCACCCTAGAGCGTTGTTCTGTTTTCGAGACTCAGAACCTGATTGTACTACAGGCAAAATGTGTTGCGACACCTCAGAAATAACTGTTACCTAGTCAAAAGTTGCATCCAACGCCTCTGACGGCGTCAACGGTGGTTTTTCCGGAAAATTCGTGATATCCAACCCAGTCTCAGCTGCTGCACCCTCCCTGGCATCCTGGTAGCACTCAGCAAATATTTCCATGTAGTAGGGTTTCAAGCTGGGGCTTTCTGCCAGATAACGGGTGAGTCGTTTGTGGTGTTCCAGTATGGTATAGCGCCAGCTATTAGACCGAAAACCAGGCTGATAGCGCCACTTGAGCAGATGCACCAGCAGGACTACCAAGTTGCTACGTACCGCCCGCTTCTCGCTCCTGCCCAATGCCTTAACCTCTTCTGCCAGATTCTCAATATCTAACTCCTGGAACTTGCCTGCTTGTAGGAGTTGAGCTGTGGTTTCGAGCCACTGGTAAAAGTCGGTCTCGTATAAATCAGTTTTGGTGAGAGTCATGCGCCATTGTCTCCTGTTCAAGACAGAAATCTGCTTAGATCAAAATCTTCTTCTTGCTGTTGCTTCATTCGTTCAGAACTAAGAATTAATAGAATTCTCTCGGCATAGTCTACTGCACCACGCAGTTCATCTTGTAATATCTCAAGTCCCCCATTTGCATACTCTTCAAAGATTTTAATACGCTCCTCATCAGATTTTTCATCGTCAGCTAGAATGTTCTGCTCTTTAGTTTCAGAAATAGCCAGCAAATTTATCACCAGTTCACATCTATTGTTGGCAAAATAATCTCGTCGGATTGGATCTAAATCTCTAGAAAATTCCACTAAGGGAACTCGCTTTTTCCGCTTTGCCCCCAATGCTGCTGCAAATAACATTACCTCTACATACGTTTGGAAAGGCCCAGTTGTATCAGCTGCTGATTTCAAGTCTTTCACTAATTTAGCCTTATCTTTAGCAATCTTGATTCTTTTATCAGCCATTTTTTTGATATCTGGATAAACTACTCACGACGTACCTCTAAAATCTCGGTATATTCAAACTCATTGGAACTTTGCCTCACCAAAGGATAGCGATCGCCACCTAACTCAATTGAATCTTCTTCGCAGTTTGACTTAGGGGAGTTGTATGAAAGAACGTATTCTCTGCCAATACGAGCTGCCATTTCTTGCGCCACTTCACCCCGCCACTGAGTCTTGGTGACTAAAACAACCAGCTGATTCGCTAATCTGGGAATCGTCCTGGCAATTTGTCGCCGATAAATTTCATCCAAACTGCCAAAAGGGGAATCCATCACAACGGGTAACGTGCTACTATCTGGTCCCATAAGCGTGTTCTTTTGACTCCACTCACGCACCCTGTCAATAATGCCACCGATAAACGAGAGGCTAAGAATTTGATTTTCGCCGGTGGAAGCCGCAACCGCTGACTCTTGCCCTGCCGTATTCTCAAACAGCATTAACTCGTATTTCTCGCTTAGATTAGGTACATAGGGAGTAAATGAAATTTGACTGAATATCTCCTGTACTCGCTTTTCCAGTTGTAAGCGGAACTGTTGATCTAGGCGGCATTTGACTTCGGTTAACCGCTCAATCGCATCCTGGGCTGCGGCAATGCGTCGCTGAGCTAGGGCTTGTTTCTCCTCCTTCATTTTATACAACGCCAGTTGCTTAATCTTTGCCTCAATTTCAGTTTTTAGACTATCAATTCGCTGTTTTTTTGCCCCTTTCTCTAAAGTTAATTCCCGAATTTTTACTTCAGTTTCATCTAAGCGCTTTTGTAAATTACTAATATCTTCATTCGGATAATTTCTTAAGCTTTTCTTAATATCATCCAGCTCGGTTTCAATTCGAGACAGTTCGATTCGACATTGATTGATATTAGCTTGCTGTCGGTCAACCTCGTCCCAAAATTCAAGAGCCTGCTTGTCAATTTCATCCACCTGTGCCTCCATGCGGATAGCTGTTTCCTCGACATCTGCTATTCCAGCTCTATCCATCCAGGCTTGCACCAGTTCATGGGCATGGGTGCCTTCTGTCAGTTCAGCTCCACAGATACAACGTTCTCGCAGGAGCAACTCTTTAACAAATTGCTGTTTAATGCCAGTGGGTAACTCGCCTCTTGATCGCAAGTCATCCACGATGCCTCGGAATTCATCTGTTGCCTCCGGTAGCAAAACTGTGTAACCTCGTGTTGAAATAACCCGTTTTAGCGTATCTTTAGCCTGATTGAGTTGTTCTTGGGTTGATTTTTCCTGAGATTCAAGTTCGTCCCTTAGGTGTTGCAACTCTTCGGCACCGCTGAGTTCGAGTAAACGATTACTAATCGCTCTTTTTAACTCGTCTTGGTGTTCTAACTCCTTCTCAATTTCACCTTGACGCAATGATAGCTCTTCACTAGTTCCAACTATTTTTTCCTTTTCTCGTAACAATTTTTTAGTTTCAGTGTCTCCAATCGCTACCAGTTCGTCTTCCAGGGTTTTCTTCGCGTTCTTCAGATGTTCAATAGAGCGATTTAAAACCTTCAAGCCCAGCAGCTCTTTGGTAGCTTCAGCAATTTCAGACTTCTTGTCATCTCGGACAATTTGTTCAATCCGCTCCCCATCAAAGAAGAAGTATTGATGCAAACTCGCAGGTAAAATTCGCCCAATTATATCCTCCGGCAGTTGTTGTGGTAGTAACCAGCGACCATCATCTCCTGCTATTTGTAAATACAATTCACTTTTGCCATGCTCAATGCCGGTTTCACTGTTATAGGCACGGCACAGACGCTTAGCCTGGTAGCGTTTGCTGTCATGCTCAAATGCAACTTCTACCCAACATTCCACTGGTTCTCCTAGTTCGGCTTCGGTAATTGCCCGTTTATTCACCAGTTTGTCAACTGATGCAAAAGCAGCACTGAATTTTTCGTACAATACCCAAGTAAACGCATTTAGCAGCGTCGTTTTCCCGGCTCCATTATTGCCGTGTATAATCGTGGTATTACGCTCTCCACTTGCCAGCATAATCTCTGGTGTTTTGCCATAAAACTGGCGAAAGTTACAGAGCTTGATTGACATTAGCTTCATTGCACGGCTTCCTTGACAATTTTCAGGATGTCATCGTTAATATTGCGGGGAATTTTCATATAGAGCTTGTCTTTTTCGGCTTGCAATACTCGCTCAATAATTTGCCGCACCTCCGGCGGAGCGGCTGTAATCGGCTCTTGTACCTCGTTCATAGATGATTACTGGGTCATCTCGTTGACACCCTGAAAGTCGGATAGATGTCAATACGGTTTGGTAAAACTATAATACCGAACCGTATTGGGCTAGATGTTATCCATTTTACATGTTAATTACGTAGATAAGATCAAAAGGAGAGGAACTTTGCGTCTTTTTCGACGCCAATCGCCTTGGAGTACGAGTGATCGTTGCTGTGGCGCGATTTGCTGTCGCAGCTACTGACTCTGATAAGAATCAGTAGCTGACAACTAGAGCCAGTCCGCAATGGACAAAACTTGGGAGCATATTGCGGGGATTTTTCAGGTGTTGATTGTTGCCAGAGTGGGTTGGAACGGTGAGACAGCCCTGAAGGAGGGTTTCCCTCCGTAGGGGACTGCGAACCCGAAGGGTTGGAGGAGAATTCCCAGGATTTTATCGGTTTCCTTGATGTAGTACTCAATGGTGTCAATGCAAACTGTGGTGCCGCTGAGGGTAAGGAATCGCCAAGCGGTGCCGCTGGTGACGGCTCCGTAGATGGTGTTGATGTCCTTTCCTGCCCTTTGATTGAATACCTGGGCGGCAACCATTGTGGCGGTACATTGCCCCAGCCCACCAATAATGTTCTCGTTCTTGGCTTCAACCACTGTGACGACTGGATCACTGATAAAATACTGCTCCCTGGAGGCACTGAGGATAAAGTCACAAAATCCCCAGAGTTCAATAGCAGGGTCAACATTGAACTCTGTACCCGAAAACAGACTAATCTCATAGTCTAACTGTCGCCTAACTTCAGACAGGATGGGAGCAATCAAAAACTCAGACCGAGCTTTTTCACTATTGATGGCAGTTGCCAGAGATCGGTTTTCATCTAGTATTCGCTTCAGCAGATCGGAAGGCTGCACCCCCGCCACATCCTCAAACAGGCTGCGGTTTTCATTCAGGGTTAAACCGAATGCCTCTCTCGCCTTAGCCAAGGTGAAATTACTGTATGCCATATATAGTAATCCTATCTGAGTCGTGAGATATGCGCGTGGAGTCAGTAGTCAGTAGGCACTCCTCTACTGGCTACTAGAGTCAAAGACTACTTTACAAATCAAATAGGATTGCTATAGCTATAGGATCTTAAACATCTAACAATCCATATTGTTTCTGAAGCTCTGTTCGTCCGCTCCAATGACTTGTTGTACTGCTATTGCGACGATTGACTAAACAGTGTGGCTGTCTCAGTATCCAAAATAGTGAGCGCCTCTTGAATCACATCCACTTCACGCGCTTCAAACAATGGTTCACCACACTGATCGCATACCCATGCAGGAATCGCATCCCAGGAAACATGGTAGCCATTCCGGTCAATCGCGAAGGCAGCAGTCCCTCGCCGCATCTGGGCTTTGCAATACAAACATTCCATCCTATAGTCTCCCTCGAAAATCCGGTGTCCACTGATTGGGGTCGGGAAGGTATGCAGTAATGATAGTTACTTCACCCGTCATGACGACAGTTTCAACCTCTGTCGTTGCGATCATTCGGTCAGGGCGTGCCATCTGTCGAATTGTGTGCGGAAGAAAGAGGAGCCGCTTGCTTGCTGCTTCTTGAGCCCGTTCCAAAATGCTATCAATCACATCGATTGCTCACGTTTTTTCCTCACGCATTATACGTACCGGAACACACGAACTATCTGTAAAATATCGCCTTAGCGATCACCTCAAACTTACCTAGATTTTGAACGCCCACAAATAAGTTTCAAATGACTCTACGCACCTGTAACCGCAGCAGCACAACGGCAAAAGCCAGCAGCTTCTGTCCGTCCGCTGCGCTCTCTGTGTTAGCCTGCGCAACTCTCCAACTCACTGCCTCTCATGTTACTTGGCTCCTTCTGCTGTTCGTTCCTCCCTACGAGGGCGATCGCGAAGTCTACCAGATTATCAATGGAAAATTTACAGATAGAAGCGATTCAGTAATGGTATCGGCAAGCAAGAATAGTCAGATACTCATCTTCCACTGCATAAACTAAACGATGCGTATCATCGATTCGCCTCGACCAAAACCCAGCTAGATTTTCCTTCAAGGGTTCAGGTTTCCCCATGCCCTCAAAGGGAACCCGCAGCGTTGCCTCAATCAGTTTATTGATCCGTTTCAATGTTTTCTTGTCTTGCCCCTGCCAGTACAGATAGTCAGACCACGCCTCATCGGTTCATGCCAGCTTTCTAGTCATTCATAAGATCTCGTACCGCCGTCTTGCCTTCTTTAAATTGGGCGATAGAGCGCTCTAAGTGTGCAGCATTGGCAGGAGATTTAAGCAAATAAACTGTTTCTAGCAGCCTATTGAAAAACTCTAAAGACATTACAACCGCATCATCCGCATCACGTCTTGTAATGATGGTGTAATCAGCATCTTCAACCACATGGTCTAAAACCGTTTTTAGGCTATTTCGCGCTTCGCTAAAGCTGACAATTCTCATACTGCTATACTTGTTCATTTTATTGTACAAGTATAGCAACTTCTAAGCACCTCTAAAGCAACAAACTTGCCGCAAGGTTCGAACTGCGTACACCGCCCCCATTGATGGCTTTCCAGTTTCATAAACTGAACACATAGAAACCGGGTTTCTCAAGTCGCAGGAGTTTTACGTTTAATTATGCCCAGCTGCTTAGTTATAGGCTCTTAAACATCTAACAATCCGTATTGTTTCTGAAGCTCCAGTAGTTTTTTCCTGGCTGCACCGGCATTGTCTGCCAAGTCGGCAAACTCCACGAACCGCCTCAACTCTTTTCGCAGTAGATTGCGCTCTACTTCCCAGGTTTCCCGGTCAAGTGGAGGCATTACAATCATGTCGAATAGGGTGGCGCGTTGCTTGCCAGGGTGAGGGCGCAAAATTCGCCCCCGACGCTGAATGAACTGGCGCGGATTGCCGCTACTAGCTAAAATCACAGCTGTCTGAATCGCTGGGATATCCACTCCCTCATCCAAACAGCGAATCGCAACTAAACCCTGCAACTCGCTGCTTTCAAATTGACGCCGCAAGTCTTCCCGCTCTGTCAAGGGCGTTTGGGCAGTATAGGTGTTAACGCGATAGCCCAGATCAGCTCCCAGCATCCTGACTACAGCTGCCAGTTGGCGGCTACTTTCTGGCGTCAGCGCCTTTTCTACAGAGCCATCCCCGCAATAGAATAGGGTGTGGTGAGTATCCAGACGCCCTACCATTAGCTCCCGCAAAGCCTCTAATTTATTGGCAGCTGCCCCAATTAACCTGGCTCGTTGCATTAACAAGGGCGTCAGGGCTTCATTATCTTCGACATTTTCCCCATCCATCAGCGCCCAGCCAATTTTTTTAGTTAACTTGGCGTATGCACGACTCTCTGATTCTGTCAAGTCCACTAGGATGGGATAATAAAGATAATGAACCAATGCCCCCTGTCGAATTGCATCTGCCAGGGTAAGTTCTGGCGGCAAGACCGGACCAAAGTAATCAAATAGGGATTTCGTCCCATTATCATCGAAGTATCGTTCTGGCGTTGCTGACAGGGCAAGGCGCAGCCCTACTCGGCGAGGCAAACTCTGCTCCAGGCGTGGTGATCCTAAATTATGGGCTTCATCTCCTACAATCAGGGTTTTGTCGGGGAAATACCGTAGCTGAGACTGTAAGCCATCTCCCATCAGGGTGGAATTCGTGGTGATGACGGTGAGAAAGGGCTGGCTGCCAGAGCATACGTTGTACAGCCCGGTTGAGAGTTGACTCTGCCAGCTGTGTACATTCTCAAAGGCTAAGATTGGCTCTAAGCCAAATTTCTGGCATTCTCGCGCCCACTGGGTGACTAAATGCCGGTAGGGACACACCACTAGCAAAACCTGCAAGCCGATTTTTTGGTAAAGTTCAGTGGCGATCGCTAGTGCCGTGATCGTCTTGCCACTGCCAGTAGCCATTTTCAGCGTCCCTCTGCCTTTGTTGGCAAACCAGCTGGCGACTGCTTGTTGCTGATACTGCCGCAGCTGAATGGATGGCGGCATCCTTGGACATCCCATTAGCATCGCTCGTAGTCGCGCCAGACGCCGATGAGTGCGCCCTGCACCTCAACTTGGATAGCGGCAACTTCAATCGGGTTGTACTTGCAATTGGCAGGCTTGAGCGTAACGCGATCGCCCCAGCGGTAGAAGCGCTTCAAGGTGGTGCCGTGTCCTTCCACTCGTGCGGCTATGATGGTGCCATTTTTTAACTGATCTGGTTCTGGCACTGGGCGCATCAGCACCACATCCCCCTCGGCAATCAAGTCTTCGATCATGCTGTCGCCTATCACCCTTAACGCAAAGGTTTGGGGCGGCAAAAATAGGCTAGAAAAGTCTAGCTGTTCCACACTATCGGTGAACGGTTCGAGCAAACCACCGGCAGCGATCGCACCCAAAACCGGCACCCCCGGACGTACTAATCGCACAATCCGAATTGTCCGCGCCTTACCTTCTGTCCATTCAATGTATCCCTTGGCGCGTAAATGTTCCAAACGACTCTGAACTGGTGCTGGCGACTTCAAGTTCATTGCCTGCATCATCTGCCGAATTGAGGGAGAATGCTGGTGCTGCCGAATGTATTCCGCCAACCAGTTATACAGTTGTTGTTGAGCTTCTGTGAGGGATTCCATAGAGTTGTGGGGAGGTGATACACAAATGTCTATAGAACATTTGTACTACAAAACCGCCCCCTACAGACTCTTTCCTCTGGATCAATCTGCTTCTAACAAACTCGCAAGCAAAGCCTTTTGTGCATGGAGCCGGTTTTCTGCCTGATCCCAAATCCGCGACTGAGAGCCTTCCATGACGGCGTCGGTAATTTCTTCACCGCGATGAGCTGGTAAGCAGTGTAAAACAATCGCATTTGGGTCAGCAACACTCAACAGTTGCTCATTTATCTGGTAAGGCTGAAACACCGGAATCCGGGAAGAAGCTAGCGTCTCTTGCCCCATACTGGCCCAGACATCAGTGTAAAGCACAGAAGCTCCTTTTGCCGCCGCTTTGGGGTCATCGCTCAGCATGACTTCCGTCTGGTTTCCGGCGATCGCGCGTGTTTGCTCTACAATTGCAGCACTAGGCTCGAAGCCTGGGGGCGTAGCAACTCTGACATTCATCCCCACCAACGCACACCCCAATAGCAGCGAGTGGGCGACATTATTGCCATCCCCCAAATAAGTCAACGTCAACCCAGCGAGTTTGCCAAAGCACTCTTGAATTGTCAATAAATCCGCCAATACCTGACAGGGATGCTCTAAATCACTCAAAGCATTGATTACCGGAATCTTTGCATAGTGGGCAAAGGTTTCCAGTTGCTGTTGCTCAAACGTCCGAATCGCCAAAATATCCAGATACCGATCTAAAACCCGCGCTGTATCTGCCACTGGTTCCCCACGACTGACTTGGGTGACATCAGGATTGAGATCGATCACCTGCCCCCCAAGCTGGTACATTGCCACAGAAAAACTGACCCGCGTCCGGGTGGAAGCTTTGTAGAATAAAAGCCCCAGCACTTTATTACACCGCAAGTTCAACTCCCCAGATTTCAGTTGCGCTGCCAACTGAAGCAGTTCCTGAACCTCTTGTGCGCTCAGATCTGCCAAACTCAATAAATCTCGTCCTTTCAACGCTGCCATGCTTGTCTTGTGATCAGTGAATAACGATGCGTTAGCCTACCAAATCTTTTTTAGTTAGCCTAGTACTAATTGCGATCGCACTCTCACAGATGCCCACCAGACCTACTTCGGTTTCAGTATAATCAATAACTCATGTAGGCTACCACACATAAGTGCGGAGTTTTTTTCAAATGCTTGCTGCCAATTCCAGCCATTTTTTCCTCGCTCTTCGCACTGGTTTTGCTGCAATTTGATTAACCTTATCTGCTACAGCATGAAACATTTGCAGTCTATGTTTATTACATTCAATGACTACATTTGGGCTTAGTTCTCGAAAGATGTGTAGGTCTTTTCCATCAAAATAGCGACATTCATACTCTGTTATTTTTTCTTGTCCTTCAGTTCTAGATTCCCACTTCGTGCATCTACACTCTTTATCAATACGACCAATAGACAGTTTAAATAATTTGGGAGTTACCATTGCAGCATAGTTACTATACTCTATTGCCCTATCTTTGATAATACTCCATTTTCTTATGTCTAATTTTGCCTGTTCTTGAAGCAGGGCTAACCGCAAACCTGAAGCAATTATAAAGGCTCCAATTCCCACAACTTCTAATTTTTTTAGTTCGTTGATAACAAAAGTAGATTCATTAATTACGTAATCGAGCTGATTTTGATTATTTTGAGGATAAAGTAAATATTCTCTCATCAATTCTTTTAATGAATCGATTTTAACTTGGATTTCTCTAAGGGTATTTTCATTTACTGGTTGTCCGATTACACTACATACATCATTCACAGCATTGTTATTAAGTTGTGCATAGTCTAAATCTGAGAACACTAGCTTGATGATTTCACTAGCGTCCCTAGCAATTAAAGCTTCACCAATTTTTGCTATAACCCACTGCCAAGTTATTGTTAAAGCAATTGGCATCCTTTCAGTGGCAGTCAGAGCCATTCTTGAATTATTTGCTAACTCAATAAATTCTGGCTGCGGCATTCTATAAACTTTTTCGTCAAGCTTATCTAACATATTTTATTTCCTTTTAGCATTGGTTGATTCTTGCAACCGCTTGAGCTGGATGCCAATAATGCGGGATACAAAACCACACTTTGTTTTTGCTTCTGAATCTCAGCGCTATCAACAACAGGTTTATAGCAATCCTAAATGAATTGTGAAATATTGCGTGGAGTTAGTAGTCAGTAGTCAGTAGTCAGTAGGCACTCTTGTACTGGCTACTGGCTACTCTTGCCGGGGACTAGTTTACAAATCAAATAGGATTGCTATAAAATACTACCTCCTTACGGTTTGCTACAAATGTATAGAGTGTGCCGTCGCTAAGGAGGGAGACTATATCTAGCCACCGACAAAGGATATCCAAGGCTTGCTGATGGGTGCTAAAGTGACCCAAACGTTGCTATATTGTTTGTAGGTGCTGGTGTAGCTCAGGGGTAGAGCAGCGGTTTTGTAAACCGCCGGTCGCAAGTTCAAATCTTGTCACCAGCTTGAGTTAAAGTTCGCGAGTCAGATTCTGTCACAGGCATGAGCGGACTGGGAGACGCCTCTAGGAGGCGTTGCTGCTCTGTCGTGGTGTCCTCTATAGGGGAAAGGGTCTTACCGGCTTTTGCCAATGTTTCGCGCTGGTTAATCAGGTAGATGCTGATTAAAGTGAGGCTGACCCCAATCCACTGAAGCGGACTGAGAACTTCCGACAGTAATAAATTGCCGAACAACAGGGCAAATACGGGTGTGAGGAAGGTGAGGGAACTGAGACTGGTAAGACTGCCACTGGAGGCGAAGTAAAAGAATAAGCCGTAAGCGATCGCACTTCCGAATACAGTTGAATACCCCAACGCCATCCATCCCGAATAGTCGAGATCCACCCACTGCTGCGATTCCACCCTAGCTGAGAGCGCAAATAACGGTAACCCACCCAAGATCATGTGCCATCCCGTCGCTGTCACAGGATCAGTATAGCGACAAACAAAGCGGATGAGGACGGTTCCGACTGCCATAGAAAGAGCCGCCAACAGCATTAGCCACTCGCCACTTTGAAACAGCTGTTGAAAGCTTCCCAAAACTGTAATCGTGCCTGAGTGTAGGAAATTGAATATCCACTCATCTGGGAAGCCAATTAAACTAATGCCCAGCACTCCCAGTGTCAGTCCTAGCCAGCCCCATAAACCAATTTGCTCCCCAAACAGCCAACACGCCAGCAGGGCAACCGCCAGGGGTTGAGAGTCTATCATCACTGACCCTAAACCAGCACTGGTTCTGACTAATCCTTCTGCTAGAAAGCCTTGAAACAGCGAACCATCCACCAAGGCAAACAAGGCAATCCACAGCCATGCCGCCCAACCCTTGGGCTGAGGTCTGCCCATAAGCGCTGCTACCACCAATACTAACATCCCAGCTGGCACCAGACGCACTCCAGCCATAAATAGCGGTGTGGTGTGTGGCATCACTCCTTTCATCGCCACCATTGCCGTGCCCCATAGAAAAAAGGGCGCTATCAAGAGTAGGGTAGCTGCATGTAGTCTTGATTCAGTCAGTTTTAGCTGCATGGGAGTGATGACGGTTCAGTTCAATAATTAACAAACTGCGGTATTTATTTCTTTGATTTTACTAGATTATTTAGTTTTGTAAAGTATATGAGCCAAATTGGAGTGATAATAATCTCTCCTAATTTTGCTAAAATACAGTCACTACAATACTGAAAGCCTGACGCTATCCCGTAGAGCGTTCTCTGAATTCAGTAACTCTAGTTTTTAATTTTTTGGGTGGATAAAAACACCTTAAGACTGCCCATGATTTGGCCTTTTAAGCCGCCTTTTCGGAAACAAATTGCTCGGATTGAAATTACTGGGGCGATCGCTAGTGCCACTCGCAAACGGGTGCTAGACGCTCTCAAGACCGTTGAAGAAAAAAAGTTTCCTGCCTTACTACTACGCATCGACAGCCCAGGTGGTACGGTAGGAGATTCGCAAGAAATTTACAGCGCTCTGAAGCGGCTGCGTGAAAAAGTTAAAATTGTCGCCAGCTTTGGCAATATCTCTGCCTCGGGGGGTGTCTACATCGGGATGGGAGCCGAACATATAGTGGCAAACCCCGGCACGATTACCGGCAGCATTGGTGTGATTCTGCGGGGTAATAACCTAGAACGTTTGCTAGAAAAAATAGGCGTATCGTTCAAGGTAGTTAAGTCGGGTCCCTATAAAGACATTTTGGCCTTTGACCGAGAACTGACGGAGGCAGAAGAACACATCCTGCAAGAGTTGATTGACGTAAGTTATCAGCAGTTTGTGCAAACAGTCGCCGAGGGGCGTTCCTTGGCGGTAGAAGCGGTTAAAAGGTTCGCCGATGGTCGCATCTTCACCGGACAGCAAGCTTTAGAACTGGGCGTTGTGGATCGGCTGGGGACAGAAGAAGAGGCTCGCCGTTGGGCGGCAGAACTGGTAGGACTGAACCCCGACAAAACGCGCTGCTACACCCTAGAAGAACGCAAACCGTTCTTGACTCGCTTGTTATCGGGGAGTAGTCTGTCATCCAGCATAGCAGCCGGTATCAATTCGGTGGAATTTGAGCTGGCGACAAGTGGTCTTCCCCTGTGGTTGTATCGACCCTAATTAAGTTTTTGGTTGTTAGATGTTAATTTTTTTATCTAACAACCAAAAATTAACCACTAAAACCTATGTTGGTTGTTAGATGTTAGGTTCTGGCTCTAAAAACTAAAAACTAATAAAAAATCTATTTGGATGTATGGAGGATCTTGGCGTGGAGTGGCGAGTTCGAGCGATTCGCGGAGCAACGACAGTTTCAGACAATACGGTTGAGGCGATTCGAGAAGCAGTGATGGAACTGCTGGATGAACTGGAAGTACGCAACCAGGTCGAGCCCACCGAGATTATAAGTGCTATTTTCTCGGTAACCCGCGACCTGGATGCGATTTTCCCATCGGCGATCGCACGCCGTGAGCGTCGCCATTGGGATAAGGTGGCGCTGTTGGATGTGCAGCAAATGCATGTAGAGGGGAGTCTGGAGCGTTGCATACGGTTGTTAATCCACGTCAACCTCCCAGTCTCCCATGCCAAGATTTGGCATCCCTATTTGCGTGGAGCTAAAACATTGCGGCCTGATTGGAGTTTACCCCAGTCCGTTATGCCCCGGTCGCCAGCGGTAAGGTAAGGGAATGAGGGGGAGTACTCCCTACTCCGGGCGGACACAAGGCACCGCCCCTACTCCCCACTGCCTTTTCGGTGAAACCGAATTCCTACAACAACGTCGTAAAGAAAACTCAAAAAGTTTTTTCCTTGCAGCAGTCCTAAAGTTTGATCGCAGCCTTTTTCATCCAAGAGCGGCTTGGTGGCATAGTAGGCAGGCTGGTAATTATACCAGGGGATGGAAGGCCACAAATGATGAATTAAGTGGTAATTTTGCCCCATAATCAGCAGATTGAGAATCGAGTTGGGGTAGACTCTGGCGTTTTTCCAGCGATCGCGCTCTTTATGAGGGCGATGGGGCAGATAATCAAAAAATAAGCCTAGTGCTAGCCCCACCACAGCAGTAGGTATGAACCAAAAATTGAGAATGTAACCCAAGAAGTGGTACTGAATTGAGACATAGAAAATAGAAGCGACAAACAACCGGCTCAAAAACCATTCCAACAGCTCATACTTGCGCCACAGCTGCCGTTTAAAGAAAAATACCTCGTGGTAAAGAAAGCGAACCGGAAGCAGCCATAACGGTCCACCCGTGGAGACATAATGGTCTGGGTCGTTTTCTGGATCATTCACATGGGCATGATGCTGCAAATGAACCCTCGTAAATACTGGGAAGGCAAAGACTAACATCAGCGCACTGCCATGCCCTAAGATGGCGTTTACCACCCGATTACGATGGGCAGACTGGTGACAGGCATCGTGAATCACTGTCCCGGATATGTGCAAGGCAATCACGTTAGTGACAAAGCAGCACCAGTGCGGCCAGTTCCAGAGCCAGTAACCAAAATTTGATAGCACAAGCATGGAGACCGCTGCTATAAACATTAGCAGCGTCGGATTAAAATCACCGGGAGGTGCTAAAAACTCCCTGGGGACTGTCAGTGGCTTCTGTGCCTCCGACACTACCATCTTTAACTCCTTATTAATCAGTTATTGCGTAGTGTATGATACGCCCATTACAATATTAAAGTTTTATGTAGCATAAGTCATCTACTTCCTTCTACCAAGATATTTGCATACTAGTGTAGTTTCATACAATAATTCGAGCCCTAGAAACAAATTTTACCTCTCCGACACCTAACACCCAGGATCAATCTGCATGCAACTACGAGATTCCCTACGCCGGACGAAGATTGTCGCCACGATTGGCCCAGCCACTAGTAGCCCAGAGGTGCTAAAGGCGTTGATTGAGGCGGGTGCAACGACACTGCGACTTAACTTTTCTCATGGCACTCATGCCGATCATCAGCGCAGTATTCGCTTAATCCGGCAGATCGCCTTTGAACTGAATCAGCCGGTTGGCATTCTCCAAGACCTCCAGGGACCCAAGATTCGCCTGGGGCGGTTTGAAACAGGGTCTGTGGTAGTAGATAAAGGCGATCGCTTCACCTTAACCAGTCGCCCGGTCGTAGGCACCCAGGTTCAAAGCTCCGTTACATATGATCTTTTGGCAGAGGAAGTCCCCTCTGGAGCAACCATTCTCCTTGATGATGGTCGAGTAGAAATGCTTGTGGAGCAGGTTGACCGCGCTGCCAAGGAGTTGCAGTGTCGCGTCGTCGTGGGCGGACCGCTTTCTAACAACAAAGGCGTTAACTTTCCTGGAGTTTACCTATCGATTAAGGCAATGACTGATAAAGACCGGCAAGATCTGATATTTGGTCTGGATCAGGGCGTAGATTGGGTAGCGCTCTCGTTTGTCCGCAATCCACAGGATGTGCTGGAAATTAAAGACTTAATTTCTAGCGCTGGTAAGCAAGTGCCAGTAATCGCCAAGATTGAAAAACACGAAGCGATTGACCAAATGGAGGCAATTCTAGCTTTGTGTGATGGCGTTATGGTTGCCAGGGGTGACTTGGGCGTTGAACTGCCAGCCGAGGACGTCCCCGTGCTGCAAAAGCGGCTAATTGCCACGTCAAACAGGCTGGGCATTCCTGTGATTACCGCCACCCAGATGTTAGACAGCATGGTTAACAGCCCCCGAGCGACTCGGGCTGAGGTTTCGGATGTGGCGAATGCGATTCTGGATGGGACTGATGCGGTGATGCTCTCGAATGAAACCGCTGTGGGCAAGTACCCAGTCGAAGCCGTAGCGACGATGGCTCGGATTGCGACGCGGATTGAGCAGGAAGAAGAACTAGCATCAAGCCATGCCAATGTCAAAACTTCCCGTCGCTCGATTCCAAATGCGATTAGTCAAGCCGTGGGTCAAATTGCGGAGCAGCTAGGGGCAGCTGCGATCATGACGCTGACGAAAACAGGTTCCACAGCCCGGAATGTCTCAAAATTCCGACCGCAGACCCCCATTTTGGCTGTGACTCCCCATGTGGATGTGGCGCGGCAGTTGCAGATGGTGTGGGGGGTGAAACCGCTGCTGGTATTAGATCTGCCTTCGACGGGGCAGACGTTTCAAGCGGCTCTGAATGTGGCTCAGGAGAAGGATCTGTTGTCTGAGGGCGATTTGGTGGTGATGACTGCTGGGACGCTCCAGGGGGTGTCGGGGTCAACGGACTTAATCAAGGTAGAGGTGGTGACGGCAGTGCTAGGTCAGGGAGTTGGACTGGGGCAGGGTTCGGTGAGTGGTCGGGCACGGGTGGCTTACAGTGGAATGGATGTTGGTAACTTTAACGCTGGAGAGATTCTGGTAGCAGCGGGCACAAGCGCTGATTTTGTCGAGGCGATTCGTAAGGCAGCTGGGATTATTACGGAAGATGAGAGTCTGACGAGTCATGCGGCTGTGATTGGCTTGCGGCTGGGGGTGCCGGTGATTGTGGGAGTGAAGAAGGCGACGGAAGTTATTCGGGATGGGGCGATTTTGACGCTGGATCTGCAGCGGGGGTTGGTCTACTCTGGTGCGGTGGGGGCTGGCGCGTGAAGGTTTTTAACCGCAGAGGCGCTGAGGGCGCTGAGGAGGTTTCTTACCTACCGACACGGCACGTTCACGCTCAGGAATGGCAAGATTGAAGGGCATTGCGGGAAGCGTCTTGATACTTCTATGTCAGAACAGCACGGATCAATTGCTCAGTATTACCACGAGCGGACTAAATATGACCCTGAAACGATCGCTACTAAGAGTCAGGGGTTGGATTGGGATAGGCAGCCGGTGCCGTTCAAGGAATACAAGATTGGCACTACCTTTGACCTGAAGTCCTATCTCAAAGAAGAACCACAAGCATTTGCGGATGACCAAGCTAGCTTGTGGTGGCGGCGGTTATCTAGGCTGCTGTTTTGCAGCTATGGTCTGACAGCTAGGGTGCAGACAATGGGCAGTCCGATGTATCTTCGGGCTGCGCCTTCAGCGGGTGGCTTATACCCAGCTGAAATATATTTAATTTCCCGTGGCACACCATTTTTGCCAGCGGGACTGTATAATTATCAGCCTCAGACTCATTCTTTGATTCATTTTTGGGAGAGTGAGGTTTGGCAAGCTCTGCAAGCGGCTTGTTTCTCGCACCCGGTTTTAGAAAGTACCCAACTGGCACTTGTGACAACCGCTGTTTTCTATCGCTCGGCTTGGCGCTACAAAGATCGAGCCTATCGGCGAATTTTTCTGGATACGGGACATCTACTAGGCAATATTGAGTTGGCTTGCGCTCTGAATGACTACCGACCTCACTTAATTGGCGGCTTTGTGGATCAGGCAGTAAACCAACTGCTTTATCTTGACCTGGAGCAGGAAGGGGCGATCGCGGTGATTCCTTTGGCAGACCTGCTCGATGTGAAACAAAACTTAGCTCTGGGTCGAACCGCTTTGCCCTCTGCCACTCAGACCGAGTATCCTAAGATCCCGGATGGGGAACTGTTGGAATACTGTCACCGGGCGACGCAGATCGAGTCAGGCACGACGGGTAGAGCAGATTTGCCTGGGGTGACACAGGAGAAATCTCTAGAAGATAAATATAACTTTCCCTTCTGTTTGAAGGTTCCAACCGCCACGATGCCGATTGACTGGGGAGCAAATCTGGAAGGGCTAGAAAGCACGATTCTCAAGCGGCGCTCTACTCGCGCCTACAATGGTGCCGATCTGAGTTTAGATGAACTGAAAGCCTTACTTGATTTCACCTACCAACCCCAGCACTATGTTGACCAGGGTCTGGATCGCTCCCCAGACTACTTTGATTTGAATTTAATCGAGACGTTCATCGTTGTGCCTGGGGTGACGGGTTTAGAGGAGGGCTGCTATTATTACGCGCCGAAAGCTCAAGAGTTGCGACAAATTCGGTTCAAAAACTTCCGGCGGGAGTTGCACTACCTCTGCCTGGGGCAGGAATTGGGTCGGGATGCGGGGGCGGTGCTGTTTCATACAGCGGATCTCAAAAGAGCTGTTGCCCAGTATGGCGATCGCGTTTATCGCTACCTGCACATGGACTCTGGTCATCTGGGACAACGGCTGAATTTAGCTGCTATTCGCCTGAATTTAGGCGTGAGCGGCATCGCTGGCTTTTTTGATGACCAGGTGAATGAAGTGTTGGGTATACCAGCTGATGAGGCGGTTTTGTATATTACGACGTTGGGGCGTCCGAGATGAAACGAACCGCCAAGACGCAGAGGGCGCAGAGGGGTAGAGGGGTAGAGGGGTAGAGGGGTAGAGGAGAGTATTACTTGCCGATGCAAAATTGACTGAAAATCCGGTCGAGGACTGATTCGGTTACTTCTTCACCCGTGATTTCTCCTAGTGCTTGAATTGCTCCCCGCAGGTCAATTGTCCAAAAATCAAGGGGCAGTTGTTGGGCTATTGTCGCTTGCACTTGTTGGAGGGATGTTTTTGCCTGTGTCAATGCTGCTGCTTGTCTTTGGTTGATTGCCAGATCCATATTAGCTGCCTGAATACCAGCTTGCACTGTGTTTAGGATGGCTTGTTCTAGGGCTTCGATGCCTTGGTTCTGGGCAGCAGCTGTTGTGACAATGTGGCTGATGGGCGCTGGGTAATGTACTGTTTCTGCTGATGCTAGGTCAATTTTGTTGATGACTAGAATCAGGGGGCGGTGTTTTACGTGTTTGTAAATCTCTTGATCGCCAGCTGTCCAACCAGAGTCGGCGTCGATGGTGAGCAGTACTAAATCAGCTACTTGGGCGCAATGAAGCGATCGCTCTACCCCAATTTTCTCCACTTGGTCTTGTGTTTCCCGAATCCCAGCTGTGTCTAGCACTTGCACTGGTATCCCTCTAACCACTAGCTGAGATTCGACTACATCACGGGTTGTACCAGGCAAATCAGTGACAATAGCCCGATCACAGCGGCTCCAAGCATTTAACAAACTAGATTTACCCACATTCGGACGTCCCACTATCGCTACCTTTAAGCCAGTACGCAGCAGTTGCCCCTGATCCGCTGTTGCTAAAATCTTGGTTACTTCTGTCAATATCTGCTCAATTTGTGCTTGTAGAGCTGGCTCGTCTAATGGTGGCAAGTCTTCTTCAAAATCAATCCGGGCTTCGATTTCTGCCAGGGTTTCTAAGCAGCTGGCTCGTAACTGGCGGATGGGATGGGCTAACTTGCCCTGTAAACCAGCTAGGGCAGTTTGAGCCGCTTGAGGCGATTTAGCTCCTACTAGATCGGCAATGCTTTCAGCTTGAGTCAGATCCAGCCGCCCATTTAAAAATGCCCTCAGCGTAAACTCTCCCGGCTGGGCTAGTCTTGCCCCCTGCTCCAAACATAGTTGTAATACCTGCTGCACTGCCATAATTCCCCCGTGGCAATGGAACTCTACTACGTCTTCGCGGGTATAGGAACGGGGAGCTTTCATAATTAGCAACAGCGCTTCATCCACCTGCTGATGTGTCTGGGGATGGCGGATGTAGCCGTAGAGTATCCGGTGACTTTCCCAAGTTTGACTACCAGGGGCATGGAACAGGCTTGAGGCAATCGCTATTGCCTCTGCCCCCGATACCCGCACAATGCCAACGCTGCCCTGTTGGGGGACAACAGCTGTTGCGATCGCGGCAATTGTTCCACCTGTTGCAAATGTCTCGGACATCCTGCTTAATGAAAGTGCTGATAATATTAATGATGAACACAAAAACACGATTCGGTTGGTAGCCCGAATGCACTTGCGTTGCGATCGCTCAGTGTCGTATCCTTCCCCCCTCGGGTTGTCCAGTGTTCGTCATCGCAGTTTAAGAGGGGAAATGTGAAGCTGACAATTCTTTTTAACGGTCAATTCTGGGAAGGAGTGGTTGAATCTAACCTGGATGGGTGTTTTAAAGCTGGAAGACACGTATTTGGGTCAGAACCTAAAGATTCTGAAGTTTTAGACTTCGTGAACCATTTGGCGCTCAAGTTGCTGGAACAATCTACTTCGTCAATTGAAGTGGGCGTAGCTGAACAGAAGAAGGTTAATCCCAAGCGTCTTTCCAGGGAAGTTGCCAAGGAGATGTCTGTTAGAGGCATATCCACAAAGGCTCAAGAAGCGATCCAGCTTGAGTTAGAACTGCAAAAAAAAGAGAAGAAGGTGCTTTCCAAAGCCGAAAAGGAAGAAGAAAAAGAGCAAAAACGCCTGATTGCTCGTCAAAAAGCCAAAGAAAGGCATCGCGGCAGAGCCTAAAGATTTGCGCTCAAGGCATCCGGATCAACGTCTAATTCCCGCAGTTTCGCTGCCAATCGTTCTGCTACTTCTTCCGGTGTAGGAACTAGCTGACCAACAGTAGTGAAAAAGCGCAACTTTTCCTCATGAATACCTAGATACAGCCCTAGCTGTTGGCTCCACAACCAGCCTTGAGGATTGGGTTCTAGCGGTTGGTATTGACCACTGACTAAACAGAACCCGGCAAACTCTAAGGTGTATGGATCGAACCAGAAATAGTCCGGTGTGCGGAAGGTGTCTTGGTAGATTTGTTTCTTCAAGCCTCGGTCGTTGGCAGCTGTCGTCTCAGAGAGGATTTCCACAATCACATTTGGATATTTGCCATCTTCGTCCCAGACAACCCAGCTTTTACGGGGTTTACGCTCTGCTCCTAGCACCACGAAGAAGTCGGGGCCACGGAAGTTTTCTGATTTGCGTTGGCGTTTGCTGTAGTAGATAGTGAGATTACCGGAGGCGAAGAAGTCGTTGCGCTTTCGCCACCACCAGTCAAGGCATTTTATGAGCAGCATCATCTGCCGCAGATGCAAGTCCGTTTCCAATGGTGGTTCATCACTCCAAAGTTCGCTGGGTGGAAAGACAACATCTTCTGGGATTTCTAAATATTTAGCGAGAGACATAGCAGTCTGGCAGAGAAGAAAGTAGTCGCGCTTAGTCTATCCTAGCTAGGAGAAGCTTGGACGAGCACTTTGAGTGAACAAGTGCGAACTGAGCATTTGGACGGATGACTATATAAAAGGTAAGGATGTATGCTATAGGCTGAATGCCCATCAGCTTGAAAGGAGTTTACTGTGGAACTTACTGTAAACTGCGCTGAAGCTTGCGTCAACGGTTGCGTTTTGGGTGATAAATGCCCTAATGTGGAGCATCTAGAGGCAGCTTCAAAGTTCATAGATCAGACGTAACCGTTCAGGGGGGTAGAGAAAGTCGATTGAAGAAGGCAGCGGGATCTGGAGGCAGAAGGTTCCGTACATTGGGGGATTCAGACCCGCAATGTACGGGAGCCCGTTCACAGGAGGAGTTGAA
>JAABUZ0100002986.1_pt1 | contig 26461 bp, 22 predicted proteins | sample 5562091 | NCBI WGS metagenome assembly JAABUZ01 (sample SAMN12813069, study PRJNA571459) | rock metagenome | isolation source: Antarctica rocks | place: Antarctica: Victoria Land, Linnaeus Terrace sud | collected 2015-12-21 | reverse complement strand
CACGGAGCGCAGCGGAGCTGGACCATCAGGGCCAGACACGGAGCGCAGCGGAGCTGGACCATCAGGGCCAGACACGGAGCGCAGCGGAGCTGGACCATCGCTACCGCCGCTGCTCGACGTCCTCTCGCGCGAGCCGGAGCTGGACCGGTGGTCGACGGCCGAGGTCCGGACGCTGCTCGCCAAGTTCGGCCTCGGGTCCGACCACGTGCATCGCGGAGCGGACACCCTCTCCCCCGGGGAGCGGACCCGCGCCGCCCTCGCCCTGCTGCAGGCCCGTGGGGTCAACCTGCTCGTGCTCGACGAGCCGACCAACCACCTCGACCTGCCCGCGATCGAGCAGCTGGAGGCGGCCCTGTCGACCTACGAGGGCACGTTGCTGCTGGTCACCCACGACCGCCGGATGCTGCAGACGGTGACGACGACGCGGCACTGGCGCGTGGAGGGCGGCCGAGTGCTCGACGGGCCCTGAGCCCGCCCCACTCCCACCCCGCCCAGCGGCCGGTCCTCAGGCGGCGGCCCGCTCGACGACCAGGGCGCCCGTGCCGGCGTCGGCGGCCTTGTCCAGGTCGACCTCGACGGTGTCGCCCTCCCGGACGGCGCCGGAGAGCAGCTCCCGGGCGAGCTGATCGCCGATGGCCGACTGCACGAGCCGGCGCAGGGGCCGCGCCCCGTAGACGGGGTCGAAGCCCTGAAGCGCCAGCCACTCCTTGGCGGCGTCGGTGACCTCGAGGGCCAGCCGGCGCCCGGCGAGGCGTCCGGCGAGCCGACGGATCTGGATGTCGACGATCGAGGTGAGCTCGGTGGTCGAGAGCGCGTGGAAGACCACGACGTCATCGAGCCGGTTGAGGAACTCCGGCTTGAACGACCGCCGCACCGCCGCCATGACCTTGTCGCGTCGGCCGGCGTCGTCGAGGGCGGGGTCGGTCAGCGCCGTCGACCCCAGGTTCGACGTGAGCACGAGGATCGTGTTGCGGAAGTCGACCGTGCGGCCCTGCCCGTCGGTGAGACGGCCGTCGTCGAGCACCTGCAGCAGCACGTCGAACACGTCGGGGTGCGCCTTCTCGACCTCGTCGAGCAGCACCACCGAGTAGGGACGCCGCCGGACGGCCTCGGTGAGCTGCCCGCCCTGGTCGTACCCGACGTAGCCGGGGGGCGCCCCCACGAGCCGAGCGACGGAGTGCTTCTCGCCGTACTCGCTCATGTCGATGCGGATCATCGCCCGCTCGTCGTCGAACAGGAACTCCGCGAGCGCCTTCGCGAGCTCGGTCTTGCCGACGCCGGTGGGCCCCAGGAAGAGGAACGAGCCGGTGGGCCGGTCGGGGTCGGCGACACCGGCGCGGGTGCGCCGCACGGCGTCGGACACCGCGCGGACGGCCTCGGCCTGCCCGACGACGCGGGCGCCGAGCCCGTCCTCCATCCGCAGGAGCTTCGCGGTCTCGCCCTCGAGAAGGCGTCCGGCAGGGATGCCGGTCCAGGCCGAGACCACGTCGGCGACGTCGTCGGGCCCGACCTCCTCCTTGAGCATGACCGGCACGGCGCCGGCCCCGCCGGCACCGGCGGCGGTGTCCGGTCCCTCCGCGACCTCGAGCTCCTTCTCCAGCTCGGGGATGCGGCCGTAGCGCAGCTCGGCGACGCGGCCGTAGTCGCCGTCGCGCTCGGCGCGCTCGGACTCCCCGCGCAGCGCCTCGAGCTTCTCCTTGAGCTCGCGGATCGCCTCGATCGAGTCCTTCTCGGTCTGCCACCGCGCGGTGAGCGCGTCGAGGCCCTCACGACGCTCGGCGAGCTCGGCGCGCAGCGCGGAGAGCCGGTCGGCCGAGGCGGGGTCGGACTCCTTCGCGAGCGCCATCTCCTCGATCTCGAGGCGGCGCACGGCGCGCTCCACCTCGTCGATCTCCACGGGCCGCGAGTCGATCTCCATGCGCAGGCGCGACCCCGCCTCGTCGACGAGGTCGATGGCCTTGTCGGGCAGGAAGCGCGCGGTGATGTAGCGGTCGGAGAGCGTGGCGGCGGCGACGAGCGCGGCGTCGGTGATCCGGACGCCGTGGTGGACCTCGTAGCGCTCCTTGAGCCCGCGCAGGATGCCGACGGTGTTCTCGACCGTCGGCTCGCCCACGAAGACCTGCTGGAAGCGCCGCTCCAGGGCCGGGTCGTTCTCAATGTGCTTGCGGTACTCGTCGAGCGTGGTCGCGCCGACCATGCGCAGCTCACCCCGGGCGAGCATCGGCTTGATCATGTTGCCGGCGTCCATGGCGGACTCCCCGGTCGCGCCGGCGCCGACGATGGTGTGCAGCTCGTCGATGAACGTGATGACCCGGCCCGCCGAATCGGTGATCTCGCCGAGGACGGCCTTGAGTCGCTCCTCGAACTCGCCGCGGTACTTCGCGCCCGCCACCATCGAGGAGAGGTCGAGCGCGACGACGCGCTTGTCACGCAGGGACTCGGGGACGTCGCCAGCGACGATGCGCTGGGCCAGGCCCTCGACGATGGCGGTCTTGCCGACGCCGGGCTCGCCGATGAGCACCGGATTGTTCTTGGTGCGCCGGGAGAGGACCTGGACCACGCGGCGGATCTCGGCGTCGCGACCCACCACCGGGTCGAGGGCCCCGGAGCGGGCGCGCTCGGTGAGGTCCTGGCCGTACTTCTCGAGGGCCTGGAAGGTGCCCTCGGGATCGGCCGAGGTGATGCGAGCGGAGCCGCGGACCTTGGCGAACGCCTCCTGCAGCGCCTCTGGCGTCGCGCCGTGGCGGCGCAGCAGGTCCGCGGCCGCACCGCCCGCGGCGGCGAGGCCGACCAGCAGGTGCTCGGTGGACACGTACTCGTCGCCCATGTCCGCGGCGAGCTGCTGGGCATGGGCGAGGACCCGGGCGGCGTCCCGGTCGAACTGCGGGGCGGCGACATTGGCGCCGGTGGCGCTGGGCAGGCCGGCGACCGCGCGCTCGGCCTCGGCCCGCACCGCGCTGGGGTCCGCACCGACCGCGGTCAGCAGGGGCGCGGTGACGCCGTCGGTCTGGTCCACCAGCGCCACCAGCAGGTGCCCGGGCGCGACGTGCGGGTTCCCCGCGACGGTCGCGGCGCGCACCGCGGCCGAAACGGCCTGCTGCGTGCGGGTGGTGGGGGTGAAGTCGGCCATGCCCGTCTCCTGGTGCTCGTGCGTCCGGGCTCGCCCCGGTCGATCAGTGCAAAGTCGCAAACATGAGCGTACTCCGCTCAACTTTCGGTGTCGTCCGGGTCGTGGTGCGGTCGGACCCGCGGCCGCCACACGACGACGGACTGCGTCCGTCGCATCGGTACCAGGTCCGCATGACCGCCGGTCGACGAGGGCGCCCCGGCCGCGGTGCCCGCCTCGTCGGCCTCGCGGACCGCCTGCAGGCGCGCCCTCGCCCGGGCGAGCTCCTCGGTCACGTCGGCGAGACGGTCCGCGAGGGCGTCCACCTCTCGCTCCAGCTCGATGATGCGCTTGATGCCCGCGAGGTTGACGCCCTCCTCCTGGGAGAGCCGCTGCACCTCCCGGAGCAGGGCGATGTCGCGCACGGAATACCGACGCCCGCCACCGCGCGAACGACCCGGGCTGACCAGGCCGATGCGATCGTAGGAGCGCAGCGTCTGCGCGTGCATGCCCGAGAACTCCGCGGCGATGGAGATGACGAAGACGGGCGTGTCCTCGTCGGCCCACGGCGGCAGGCCCGGCCCCGCTCCGCCCCGCGGTCGGTCACCGGATCCCCCGCCGCGGGTCACGACGCGGCCTCCCTCCGGGCCGAACGGGCAGCGCGCGCCTCGAGCTCGGCCCGCGGGTCTTGGTCGGCCGTGGCCTCGGCGTAGGCGGCAAGCGCCTCGGCGGCCCGGGCGCTCAGTCGCGAGGGGACGGCGAGCTCGAGGGTGACCAGCAGGTCGCCGGTCCGGCCGTCCTTGTGCCGCACCCCGCGAGCGCGCACCCGCAGCGTGCGCCCGCTGGCGCTCCCGGGTGGCACCTTGAGCGAGACCCGGCCGCTCATGGTGGGGACGGTGACCGTGGTGCCGTTGACCAGTTCCGGGAAGGTGACGGGCACGGTGAGGGTGAGGTCGTCGGCGTTGCGCGCCGAGCGGCCGAACAGATCGTCGGCGTTGACGTGCACGACGACGAACAGGTCGCCCTCGGGACCGCCGTACGGCCCGGGCTGGCCCTGTCCGGGGAGCCGGATGCGCTTGCCGTCCTCGATGCCGGCCGGGATGCGCACGGTGAGCGTGCGCTCGCGGGTGGTCACGCCGTCGCCCCCGCAGTCCTGGCACGGCTCGTCGACGACGGTGCCACTGCCGCGGCACTCGCGGCACGGCTCGCTGAACGCGAACGCGCCCTGGCTGCGCGAGACCAGGCCAGCTCCCCCGCAGACGAGGCAGGTCCGCGTGCTGGTGCCCGGACGGGCCCCGCTCCCCGCGCAGGTGGCGCAGCGGGTCGGCGACGAGAGCCGGATGGGCAGGGTGGCCCCGTTGACGGCCTCGTCGAAGTCGATGCGGACCTCGGTCTCGACGTCGGCGCCGCGCTGGTCGCGGCGGGCGCCGGGCGAGCCCACGCCCCCCACTCCGCCGACGCCGCCCATCCCGCCCGCGCCGCCCATCCCGCCGGGCGCACCGGAGCCGAACAGACCGCCGAGCAGATCACCGAGACCGCCCCCGCCCGTGGGCCCGGCACCGCGACCGCCGAACAGGTCACCGACGTCGAACCCGCCCGACGTCCCCGCCCCGCTGCCCCGTCCGGCTCCGGCGCCGAACATCCCGCGGCCGCTCCCGGCGAACAACGCGCGCGCCTCGTCGTACTGCTTGCGCTTCTCCGGATCGGAGAGCACGGCGTAGGCCTCGCCCGCGGACTTGAAGCGGGTCTCGGCCTTGGCGTCCCCGGGGTGCGCGTCCGGATGGTTCTCCCGGGCGATCTTGCGGTACGCCCGCTTGATCGCGTCGGGGGTGGCGTCCTTGGCGACGCCCAGTTCCCGGTAGAAGTCCTTCTCCACCCAGTCGCGGGTGCTCATCGAGGGTTCCTCCTGGCGGGGTGGGCGTGGTCGTCGACGGTCGTTCGGTGTCCTCGGACCGCCGCGGTCAGACCGCGTCGGCGTTCGTGGCGCTCGGCGACGCCGCCGCGGCGGCCGGGGGCGCGGATGCCGCGTCCGGATCGGCGTCCGTGACGGCGACCATCGCGGGCCGCAGCACGCGCTCGCCGAACCGGTAGCCCCGGCGCATCACCGTGCTCACGGTCGGAGCGGTGACCTCGGCCGAGGTCTCGTGGGCGACGGCCTCGTGCACCGACGGGTCGAACGGGTCGCCCTCGTTCCCGAACGGGGAGAGCCCGATGCGGGTGAGCGTCTCGGCGAGCCGATCGGCGATGCCCTTCATCGGCCCCGTGAGGTCGCCGTGGGCGGCCGCGCGGTCGACGTCGTCGAGCACGAGCATCAGCTCGCCCGCCACCTGCGCCTTCGCGCCGGCCACGGTGCCCTCGCGGTCCCGGTCGACGCGCCGGCGGTAGTTGGCGTACTCCGCGGACACGCGCTGCAGGTCGGAGGTGCGCTCCTCGAGCTCCGTGCGCACGCGCTCGAGCTCCGCCGGATCGCCCCCGGCGAGGGCGCCCGCCGGGTCCCCCCCGTCGTCGTGCTCGACCGGCTCCGCCTCGGGCGCGGGATCGTCGGGCGCCTGACCCGGCGCGAGGAGGTCCTCGGGGACGACACCCGCGCCGGCCGTCGCGGAGCCGTTCGTCCCGGAGCCCGGCACGTCGGCGCCCGAGGTGGGCGTCCCGCCGATCGCCGAGTCCGGAGCGGAGCCTGCGTTCTCCACTGCGCCCTCCTCCTCGCGAGCCTGCTCGTTCCCGGTCACTGCTTCTTGTCGTCGTCGACGATCTCGGCGTCGACCACGTCGTCCGGTCCGGCGGAGGTGGCACCGGAGGCACCCGCGTCACCCGCGGCGCCGTCGGCGGACTGCTGGGCGTACATCGCCTGGCCCAGGGCCTGCGACTCCTGCGCGAGCTTCTCCGTCGAGGCCTTGATCGCCCCGTCGTCGTCGCCCTTGAGAGCCTCCTGGACCTCGCTGATCGAGGCCTGCACCTTCTCTTTCACGTCGGAGGGCAGTTTCTCGTCGTTGTCGGCGATGAACTTCTCGGTCTGGTGCACCAGGGACTCGGCCTGGTTGCGGGTCTCGGCGGCCTCGCGGCGCTTGCGGTCCTCGTCGGCGTGCGCCTCGGCGTCGGCCATCATCCGGTCGATCTCGTCCTTCGAGAGCGCCGATCCGCCGGAGATGGTCATGGCCTGCGACTTGCCGGTGCCCTTGTCGACGGCGGACACGTTGACGATGCCGTTGGCGTCGATGTCGAAGCTGACCTCGATCTGTGGCAGGCCCTGCGGGGCGGGCGGCAGACCGGTGAGCTCGAACATGCCGAGCTTCTTGTTGTAGACCGCGATCTCGCGCTCACCCTGGAAGACCTGGATCTGCACCGACGGCTGGTTGTTCTCCGCCGTGGTGAAGACCTCGGACTTCTTGGTCGGAATGGTCGTGTTGCGCTCGATCAGCTTGGTCATCACGCCGCCCTTGGTCTCGATGCCGAGGGAGAGCGGGGTGACGTCGAGCAGCAGGACGTCCTTGACGTCGCCGCGCAGCACGCCGGCCTGCAGGGTCGCGCCGACGGCGACGACCTCGTCGGGGTTGACGCCCTTGTTGGGGTCGCGCCCGCCGGTGAGCTCCTTGACCAGCTCGGTCACCGCGGGCATCCGCGTCGATCCGCCGACCATGACCACGTGGCTGATCTCGCCGACCGAGATGCCCGCATCCTTGACGACCTGCTTGAACGGCTGCCGGCAGCGGTCGAGCAGGTCGGTGGTGATGCGCTGGAACTCCGAGCGCGAGAGCGTCTCGTCGAGGAACAGCGGGTTCTTGTCCCCGTCCACGGTGATGTAGGGGAGGTTGATGCTGGAAGTGGTCGAGCTCGACAGCTCGATCTTCGCCTTCTCCGCCGCCTCACGCAGGCGCTGCATCGCCATCTTGTCCTTGGACAGGTCGATGCCCTGCGAGCCCTTGAACTTCTCGACGAGCCACTTGATGATCCGCTCGTCCCAGTCGTCACCACCGAGCTCGTTGTCGCCGTTGGTGGCCTTGACCTCGACCACGCCGTCGCCGATCTCGAGCAGCGAGACGTCGAACGTGCCGCCGCCGAGGTCGAACACGAGGATCGTCTGCTCGGCCGCGCCCTTGTCCAGCCCGTAGGCGAGCGCGGCCGCGGTCGGCTCGTTGACGATGCGCAGGACGTTGAGCCCGGCGATCTGGCCGGCCTCCTTGGTGGCCTGGCGCTGGGCGTCCTCGAAGTAGGCCGGGACGGTGATCACGGCGTCGGTGATCTCCTCCCCCAGGTAGGACTCGGCGTCGCGCTTGAGCTTCTGCAACACCCGGGCGCTGATCTCCTGCGCGGTGTAGGACTTGCCGTCGATCTCGGTGCTCCAGCTGCTGCCCATGTGGCGCTTGACCGACCGGATGGTGCGATCGACGTTGGTCACGGCCTGGTTCTTGGCCGACTGGCCCACCAGGACGTCGCCGTTGCGGGCGAACGCGACCACCGAGGGGGTGGTGCGGCTTCCCTCCGAGTTGGCGATGACCGCCGGCTCGCCGCCCTCCAGGACGGCGACCACCGAGTTGGTCGTTCCGAGGTCAATGCCGACCGCTCGCGTCATGCTGACGTCTCCTCTCGAGACCCTGTGCTCTCGTGTCTGGACTGTGAGCCCGATGCGCTCAAGTCTGTACCCGCATCGGCGACCTCGTCAATTCGAGGTTGAGCCCGATCCGCTCATGCCCGGTGCAACGGGCGGCAGCGACGTCTTGTTCCCGCTGCGGCGGACGGGACCCGCGGACCCGCATGATCGACGGCGTCCCGGGTCATGTCGGGGCACCCGCGGTGCCGGGACGAGTCGCGAGCGGAACGAGCCCGCCCTCCTCGAAGGACACCGCCCGGACGCCGAGGGGCACGCCCGCCTGCTGGGCCTCCATCAGCCGCCCGTCGCCGAGATAGAGCGCGACGTGGTGGATGGTGTCTGGGTCGGAGGTGTCGTAGGCGTAGAACAGCAGGTCACCGGGCTGCGCTCGCGCCACCGGGATGTGGGCGCCCGCGCGGTACTGTTCCCGCGACGTCCGCGGTAGGAGCACCCCCGCCTCCTCGAAGGCACGCAGGACGAGGCCGGAGCAGTCGTAGCTCCCCGGGCCGGTGGCCCCCCAGACGTAGGGCTTGCCCGACTCGGCGACCGCGGCGTCGACCGCCGTCCGCGCCACCCCCGGGGGAAGGGTGGCCGTCGACCCGCCGGCCCGCGATGCGCAGTCCTGGACCGCGCCGCGCACCCCCGCGAGGTCGGTGACCAGCGACACGGCGAGGGGCTCCCACCGCGCGTAGGCCGCCGGGAACGCCGAGCGCTGCACCGTCTGTGCCGCTCGGGTGACCGGCATCGTGTCCCACCCGGGCACCGCGAGCAGTCGGGCGAGGAAGGTCCGGGTCGCGTAGACCGGGTCGCGGACCTGGTCCGGACGGCCCCACCCCTGGCTGGGGCGCTGCTGGAAGAGGCCCAGGGAGTCCCGGTCGGCGGCCACGTCCATCCCGGCGAGGCCCATCCTCGACTCCTGCATCGCGGTCGCCAGCGCCACCACCCAGGCACGCGGAGGCGCCGCCATGTCCCGCGCGACGCCGATGATGGTCGCCGCCGACCGCTGCTGGGTCGGATCGAGGTGGGCCACGGTCGTCGGCCCGCCCGCGCCGACGGCCCCCACCGGGTCGCCGTCCGGGGCGCTCGCGCCGGCCCCGCCGCCCGCGTCGCACGAGGTCGAAGACGCCCCGCCCCCGCCGGTGAACTGCCCGACCACCAGCAGCCCCGCCCCGAGCCCGACCACCACGACCAGGGCGAGGGCGGCCACCGGCAGGAGCAGGCGCAGCACGCGCAGGCGTGGGGGCAGCAGCGGGGAACGTGCCATCGGACGCCGGTCAGGAGGCCCGGTCGTAGCCGGAGACCCGCCACTGCCCCGGGCCGACCTGCACGAGCAGCAGCTCGAGGCGCACCGCATCGGTGGGCACCTGCACGCGGACCGCGTCCGGACGCACGTCGACGGCGACCCCGGGCCCGGTGACGCGGGTGCCGGGCACGTTGGCCGGGTCGACCGACGACAGCGTCGGGAGGTACTCCTCGGTGGTCCACGGGCGCAGCCCCGCGCTCCACGCGGCGCCGGACACCCCGGGCGGGTGCGTCGCCCACGCCGTGGTCCATGCGATGGCGGCGACCACCGCCGCCGGCGGGGCGTCGGCGAGCGGGAGCCGCTGCGGTCGGAGCTCGTCGACCCCGGCCGAGGGACGCGCGCTCGGGACGGTCGCCGGCGCCGCCGCGCGGGAGGCCGCCGGGACCGACGACGACGGTGCGCTCCCGCCGCCCGCGAGGGCGGAGAGGCCGATCGCCAGAGCGACGAGGACGGCGACGACCGCCGCGAGGCGGGCGGGCGAGTGCAGCGGCCACGCCCACAGCGCCCGGTAGGCGCCGGAGCGTCCCCGTCTAGTCCGGATCGGCACGCGGCCTCCCCGATCCTCGCCCGGACCCGGACCCGAACCCGGACCCGGACCCGGACGGCGACACCGACGCCGCCACCGGACGAGCGGGACCGGGCCGGTAGATGCGGTAGACCGGTGCGCCGTCGACGATCTCGGCGCGCACGGGTCGCAGGCCACCACCACTCCCACCCGGACCCCCGCCGGTGGTGCGCCGGTAGAGCGCGCGGTCGGCCTCGGCCGTGAGGGCCCGGGCCGGTGCCGGCCGGGACACCACCGCGGTGTCGCTCGCCCCCGCCTCGAGCTGGCGGGAACCCGCGGCCCGCCCGGGGGCGGGGGACTCCTCCGGCCGCAGGCCCCGGAGGGACGACGACGGCGAGGGGTCGGAGCCACGGAGTCGGGCGAGCGTCCGGCCGAACACCCCGCCCCCGCTCGCGGCAGGGAGCAGGCCCCCGAGCTGGTCGCGCGTGAGCGTGACCATCGCCGAGAGCCGGCGGAACGGCCGGGCCACCGCCCAGAGCACGATGGTGACCACCCCGGTGACCAGCAGCGCGAGCCAGGTGTCGACGCCGGAGCCGGGCCGGAAGAGCGCCACCACCAGCAGGGAGTGCAGCCCGGCCAGGGCGCCGACGAGCAGGGTGTTCACCAGCGCCGTGCCGCCGATGCGCAGCATCGACCCCAGCACCTCGGGCTTGAGCAGCGCCACCACGGCGAGCGCCGGCGCCGTCATGACCATCAACCGGATCACCAGCATCGACACCAGCACCAGCAGCTTGCTCATGAGCTGGAACAGCGCGATCGCGCCGGCCTGGATCAGTGCGAGGACCCCGGCCCCGACCCGTGAGCCGGAGCGCCCCTGCAGATAGCTGTAGCGGTCCCCGACCTGGCCCGCGATCTCGGAGAACCGGGCCCGTTTCGCGTCGGCCTGCGCCTGTCCGTCCTGCCCGGTCGCGACCTCTCCCTTGGAGAACGTCTGCGCCCGCAGCAGCTCGCGGCCGAGGTCACGGGCCTGCGGGGCGTCGGCTGACCCGAACTCGCCCCGCAGCCACGTCGTGTAGACGATCTGGTCGGTGAGCACGGTCGGCAGCGCGCTCGCCTCGCTGCCCCCGACCGGGGCCAGGAAGCCCTGCTGCATCGCGGTCACCCCGTCGAGCAGCACGCCGTCGAGGAGCCGCGACCACTGCACGGGTGCCGCGTACGCCGCGGCGGCGATCGCGAGCGCGAGGACGGCGACGCCCGCGCGCCGGGTCTGGCGGGAGAGGTCGCCGCGCATCGCGAGCAGCAGCAGTACCGCGGCGAGGACCGCGAGCGCGACGCCCGCCCACGTCGTGAACACCGCCTCGTACATGGCCCGCGTGCCGGTCGTGATGACGCCGTCGAGGGGCGCGAGCAGTCCGCTCCCCCGCGCGATGAGGTGGTGGGCCCAGTTGACGCCGCCGACGATCACCTTCGCCACGTTGAACACCTGGTTGCCCAGCCACGTGTCGGTGGCCGCGGAGGGGTCGCGGGCCCCGCCGGGTCCGCAGCCGAGGTCGTAGGTCCACCAGACCTGCCCGGCGTACCCGACCTCGTCGTAGGCGCTCCCCGGCGTCCCGACGCCGATCGGGGCGGGGTCGAGCGATCCGACCAGTCCGGTGCCGGGACGGTCCGGGTCGGGCGGGGCCTTGCAGTCGAACGCCTGCGCGGACGCCGGGGCCCCCACCAGTGCGAGGGCCCCGACGAGCGCGACCGAGACCACCAGCGCGCGGACCCGCCCGGAGCGTCGCCGCCACCACGACCGGGGCGTCGGTCCTCCCCGGCAGACCCCGACCACCAGGGCGGCGCCGAGCAGGACGACGACTCCGATCACCGGACGCCACCGTCCGGCTCCCCCGGCTCCGAGGCGGGCGGGGTGGGTGGGGACCGGACGCTGTGCGCGTCGGGGTTGGTGTCGAGCGCGCGGCGCAGGTGCTCGAGGTGCTCGCCTTCCATGTCGACCCGGATGCGCTCGACGCCGCCGTGCCCGTCGGCGAAGACGAACTGGCGGGGCGACTCGTCCGGGCGGTCGTCACCCCCCGCGCCGTTGGGTCCACCCCCGTGGCGCGGGCGCGCCGAGAGCGTCGCCAGCATCTCCTCGTAGCCCACGTCGGTGGGCACCCGCAGCAGGCGCAGCGCTTCGGCCTGGGCCTCGGCGTCGTCGGTCCGGCCCACGAACACGGCGTCGACGAGGGACGCGAAGCCGGGAACGCGCAGCAGGTCCCCCGCCAGCTGGGAAGCGAACACGGCGCGCACGTTGAACTTGCGGGAGTCGCGGGCCAGCCGGTCGATGAGGACCTTGCCGGTGGGGATCTGCGACAGGAAGTGCGTCTCGTCCAGCGCGACCCCCTTCCGCAGGTTCCGGTCGGAGGTGTAGATCGTGCGCTGGGTGAGCCAGGAGGCGAGGTTGAGCAGCTCGACGGCGAGCGACTCGCCGTCAGTCCACTCCTCGCGGGGGCTGCCGGGGCGGGGCAGGGTCATGCCCTGCATGGTCAGCACCGTGAGGCGCCAGTCGTCGGCCCGCGCGTCCCACGGGTCCGCTCGGGGGTCCTGCTGGGGGTCGGGGAAGAGCAGCGCGGCCTGCGGGAGCTCGCGGCGCTCGTCGAGGAAGTCGGCGACGACGCCCGCGTGCTCCTCGCCGTCGGCGGCGTGGCGGCGCAGCGCGGCGATCACCTGCCCGGGGTCGTGCTGGGGGCCACCGCCGACCTCGCGGACCGCCCGCAGCAGCACGATCCGCGAGGACGGCATGCGGGTGACGTCGTAGGGCAGCAACCCGGTGAGCACGTCGAGCACCAGACGCCGTCGCGTGGCGGCGGCGAGCGAGCGCTCCCGGCGCCAGGCCTTCTCGGGGTCGGGCTCGTCGAGGAAGTGGTCGCGACGCGGTTCCGCGACGACGCGGTAGGGGTTGAGGATCCCGGGGTCCGCGCCGAGCAGGTGGACGTGGCGGGCGTGCGGCGCGATCTCGGGGATGCGGGTGAGGGCGGCGAGCGGCCCGGACGGGTCGAGCACCGTCCAGCGGGCCCCGGCCCGCACCGTCTTGTAGACGAGCAGGCCGGTCAGGAACGACTTCCCCGACCCCAACCCCCCCACGATCGCGGTGAGTCCGGAGGTCCGGCGCACCTCCTGGGCCATCCACGGGTCCCACGCCACGGGTCGCCGCGTCGCCGTGCAGGTCTCGCCGATCATGACGCCGCGTCGGTCCCCAACCGACGCCGACGCCGCCGGAACCCCGGCCGCCACCCACGTTACCGATCCGCGGCGCCGGTAGGCCGCCGACGCCAGCGGTTCGCCGGGGATGAACTCGCGGGCGTAGGCGTACTGCGCCTCCGGGTGCTCCATCGCCACCCCCGGGCGGTAGAGGTCGAGCACCTGCTGCGCCCGCGTGAGCGCCTCGGCCTCGTCGCGGCCGCTCACCGCGACACGCCACCACCCCGAGACCCGGGTGGCCTGCGCCGTGAGCCCGCCCGAGAGCTCGTCCTCGATCTCCAGCACCCGCTCGGCGTGGCGGGCCAGCGAGAGCGGCGGGTCGAGGTCGTGGTCGGTGGTGTAGTGCCGGATCTGGCTGCGCACCTTGCCCATCTGGCGCTGCAGCTCCCCGGCGACGTCCTCGGGGCGCCGCACGTGGATGCGCGCCGACCACTCCACCGGGAACGGGAGTCGGTCGCTGCGCTGCATCCACGGGTCGTCGGCCTCAGGCACCCGCAGGGCGTCCATCAGCCCGACCGAGAGCACGGCGACGTGCCGCGAGACCGGCTGCGTCCCGAACCGACCGGTGACCTGCACCGTCGGCGCGTACGGCTCCTGGTGCAGCGCCACGCCGTCGGTGAACGCCGCGAGGTCCTCGGTCTCCCACCGGCTCCCGGCCACGGTGTCCACCGTGCGGGGGGCAGGCAGCCCGAGGGCGCAGGAGCGGCGCATCAACCAGGCCATGTCCTCGGGGCTCGCCGGCACCGCGTCGAGACCGGGCCCGGACACCAGGCCGTCCACGTGGGCGATCTCGGACTCCAGCGCGTCCAGCTCGGCCGACGCCGCGGACGGCACGAGCCGTTCGAGCAGCGGGGCCGCGCCCTCCAGCCAGCGATCGAGAACCGAGCGCCCGGAGACCTCGATGCCGAGGAACACCTCCTTGTCGGCCATCGACAGGCCCATGAGGTGGCGTTGTTCGCCCTCGAGGAAGTCGTCCCACCCGAGCGCGCCCGCCACGTCGGGCATCCGCCCCGGGGCGTTGTGGTCGAACGCCTCGGCCCACAGTGCCACCGGGTAGGGCCGGGACGTGACGCGCAGGTGGCACCAGCGTCCCTGCATCTCCCCGAGCTGGGAGGCGATCTGGCGGATCAGCGTCTCGCGCTGGGCGTCGGAGCGGAAGCTCCACGGTTGCGGGGCGAGCCGGTACCAGGCGGTGACGGTCGAGGCGGTGCGGGCGATGTTCCCGTCGAGGGAGCGCAGCGCGATCGTCGGCCGGTAACCGGGTGCGGCCAATTCACCGGCGAGCCCGCGGCCGCGTCGACGCCGGGCCGGCGGCGAACCGCGGAGCACGACCTCGGTACCCGGGGCCGCCTCGATCGCGCGCGGTTCCGCAACGGGCGAGCGGACGCGGCCCGGGAGCGCACGGACCGGGGCCCGCGGCGCGTCGGGGCGGCTACGGCGCAGCACCGTCGCCCTCCTCCTCGGCCCCCTCGAGGGTGGCGCGCTCGCTCGTCACCCGCACCGGCTCCCGGGGACCGGTCCGCGACCGGCGCGACCACGCCGCGACGTCGGCGGCGGCGGACGCGGCGGGTCCAGCGGCCGCCGCGAGCGCCCGGCGGGAACGCGGCCGGTCGGCAGCTCCGACGGTGGCCGCCGACGGCGGACCGAACCCCGCCTCCGCGCCCGCAGCCTTGGCGTCCGCAGCCTCCGTGCCCGCAACCTCGACGCCCGCAACCTCAGCGTCGCGGGCGGGACGCCGAGGGGAGGTGCCGACGCGGACGTGGCCCGCGTCGAGCGCGCTCCCGGTGGCCACGAGGACGCGCCGGGGCCCCCGTAGCTCGTGCAGGAAGAGCGTCAGCCACTCGAACAGGGGCCGGTCCTCGTCGATCCGGTGCCCGACGAACCGGGTCACGGCCACGGTGATCATGAGCGCCCAGGCGACCGAGAAGAAGCCGAGCGAGATCCCGAGCCGCCGCTGCGCGAACATCACGGCCACCATGACGACCAGCCCGACGGCGTAACTCGCGTAGCGGGCGCGCCACGGGAAGGTCGCCCGCGGCGGGCCGAGCCAGACGGCGTCGACGCGGTAGACCTCGTCGTCGGTGCGGATGCGCATCGGCCTCAGCTCGTGATCAGTTGCGCGAGGAACTGACCGACCTGCGGGCCGTTGCCCGACACCGCGATCCCGAGGGCGACCAGCCCGACGAGCAGCCCGACGCCGCGGCGCGCGACGCCCGCGTTGTCGCCGCGGCCCCCGATCCACAACATGATCACCGCGATGCCGAGCAGGATCAGCGGGACGACGTTGGCCTGGATCCAGGCTTGGAGGCCGCCGGTACCCAGGCCCTGCGCCGAGTACTCGGCACCGAGGAGCGCGACGGTCACGGGGTTCTCCTCGGAAGGTTCTCGTCGGCGAGCAGGACCGTCGCGACCGGCCGGGCGGACACGGTCGTGGCCGGGGCGGTCCCCTTCGGGTACGTCTCGCCGCGCATCCGGCTGCACACCGTCATCACGAGTCCCACCACCGGGACGATGATGGCGCGTCCGCGCGGGAGAACAGGGTGCGACGCGCCAGAGCGTGAGCCCTTTCTCCGAAGCCCGGCCCCGACCCGACGGCAACCCACGGCCACCCCCACGCGTCCGACATCGGCTGTCGTCAGCACCCGTTACCGGTGAGTAAGGACGCTCCCGCTGCGCGGGGTCGGGGTGTCGATGGGTCGGTTACAGTGCCGCTACCGATGGACTCGACCCGGGTCGCTACGCCCGGACTCTGGAGGTCACGCAGTGCTCGTCCGCCTGGTCCTGGGGCTCGCTCTGACCCTCGTCGTCGCGGTGGTCGCCCTGCGGCGGGTCTGGTGGCTCTACACGCTCATCGCGTCCGGACAGCCCGACGCGAAGCGGGCCGACGGGCTGGGCGCCCGGGTACGGGCCCAGGTCGTCGAGGTCTTCGGGCAGCGCCGGCTGCTTCGCTGGTCGATCCCCGGCTTGGCCCACTTCTTCACCTTCTGGGGATTCCTCATCCTCATCACCGTCTACCTCGAGGCCTACGGTGCGTTGTTCGTCGACGACTTCCACATCCCGCTGGTCGGCGGCTCACCGATCCTGGGCTTTCTCCAGGACTTCATCGCGGTGATGGTGCTCCTCTCGACCATCGCCTTCGCGATCATGCGCGTGCAGCAGGCGCCCGAGCGCCGCCAACGCGCCTCGCGTTTCTACGGCTCCCACACGGGCGGCGCCTGGCTGATCCTGTTCATGATCTTCAACGTCGTGTGGACGCTCTTCGCGTTCCGCGGCTTGTCCTCGGCCGCGGGCACCCTGCCCTACGACTCGGGTGCCTGGGTCTCCATCGGCCTCGGTCAGCTGTTCTCCGGTCCGTCGCCGACGACGCTGTTCGTCCTCGAGACCGTCTTCCTGCTGCTGCACATCGCCGTCGGGCTGTCGTTCCTGGTCATCGTCCTGTACTCCAAGCACCTGCACATCTTCGTGGCGCCGATCAACGTGTCGGCCAAGCGCTTCCCGAAGGCCCTCGGCCCGCTGCAACCCCTCGAGCACGAGGGCACGCCGATCGACTTCGAGGACCCGCCGGAGGACGCGTCCTTCGGGCGCGGCAAGGTCGAGGACTTCACCTGGAAGGGCATGCTCGACTTCGCGACGTGCACGGAGTGCGGTCGCTGCCAGAGCCAGTGCCCGGCGTGGAACACCGGCAAGCCGCTCTCCCCGAAGCTGCTGATCATGGACCTGCGCGACCACATGTTCGCGAAGGCGCCCTACATGATCGGCGGCAAGGATGCGCCGGACGAGGGTGCACTCACCATCGACGGGGCGGAGAACCCCGGCCACGGCCACGGCGTCCCCGAGTCCGGATTCGAACGCCACCGGGGCAGCGACGACATCCAGGCCGTGCGACCTCTCGTCGGCGACGGGCAGTCGCTCGGCGTCATCGACCCCGAGGTCCTGTGGGCGTGCACCACCTGTGGCGCATGCGTCGAGCAGTGCCCGGTGGACATCGAGCACGTCGACCACATCGTCGACCTCCGCCGCAACCAGGTCATGATCGAGTCGGAGTTCCCCGGAGAGCTCGGCGTCCTGTTCCGCAACCTGGAGAACAAGGGCAACCCCTGGGGTCAGAACAACGCGTCCCGGATGGACTGGGCGAAGGACCTCCCCTTCGAGGTGCCGGAGTTCGACGGCGAGCTCTCGCCCGAGACCGAGTACCTGTTCTTCATCGGGTGCGCGGGCGCCTTCGACGACAACGCCAAGAAGACCGTGCGCGCGGTCGCGGAGCTGCTCCACATCGCGGGCGTCGACTTCGTGGTGCTCGGCAAGGAGGAGACCTGCACCGGTGACCCCGCCCGTCGTTCCGGCAACGAGTTCCTCTTCCAGATGATGGCGCAGCAGACCGCCGAGATGCTCAACACGGTCTTCGAGGGGCGTGCGCCCGGCACCCGCAAGATCGTCACGACGTGCCCCCACTGCATGAACACGCTCGGACGCGAGTACCCGCAGCTCGACGGCCACTACGAGGTCGTCCACCACACCCAGCTGCTCAACCAGCTGGTACGGCAGAAGAAGCTCGTCCCGGTCGCGGCGGAGCCGTCGCCGGTCCCCGCCGGCCGCTCCGACATCTCCTCGCTCACCGGCCTGCAGAGCCGTGGACCGCACTCCGACGGCACCGAGCGAGGCCTGATCGGCTCGGACGGACAGGCGACCGAAGGTCACGGCGCCGACCAGGCCGCCCCGGCCGCGGTCGCCCTCGCCGAGGCGGACGGGCACGGCCCGAAGACAGTCACCTACCACGACCCGTGCTATCTCGGCCGGCACAACGAGATCTACAGCCCGCCGCGGGAGCTCGTCGCGGCGGCCGGCGCCGTGCTGACCGAGATGCCCCGCCACGCGGACCGCGCGATGTGCTGCGGGGCCGGCGGCGCGCGGATGTGGATGGAGGAACGGATCGGCAAGCGCATCAACATGGACCGCGTCGACGAGGCCATCTCCACCGAGACCGACACGATCGCCACCGGGTGCCCGTTCTGCCGCGTGATGCTCACCGATGGCCTCACCGAGCGCCAGAACGAGGCCAAGGCGGTGGGCACGGAGGTCATGGACGTGGCGCAGATGCTGCTCACGGCGGTGAAGCGGGGCCAGGGCGACGTCACCGGGAGTGGCGCGCCCGGCGACAGCGACGCCGAGTCCGGCGAGGGCCCGGGCGAGGAGTCCGAGATCTCGCGTCCCGGCACCGGTGGCCAGCCCTCGTCCTGATCGGGGAACCGCTCGTCCGGCGCAGGCATAGGGTGCCGGCGTGCTGCTCTCCGACCGCGAGATCCGCGCCGAGATCACGGCGGGGCGCGTGAGGCTGGAGCCCTACGACGAGACGCTGCTGCAACCCTCGAGCGTCGACCTGCGCCTCGACCGGCACTTCCGGACCTTCAACAACCACGCCTACACCCACATCGACCCCGCTCAGCAGCAGGACGACCTCACCCGCCCCGTCGAGCCGGCCGAGGACGAGGCGTTCGTGCTGCACCCCGGCGAGTTCGTGCTCGGGTCGACCTACGAGGTCATCTCGCTGCCCGACGACGTCGCGGGCCGGCTGGAGGGGAAGGCGCTCGCGGTCGACACGGCGATTCCGACGCCCAGCGGCTGGTCGACGATGGGCGAACTCAAGGTGGGGGACGTCGTCTTCGGCGCCGATGGGACACCCTGCCGAGTAGTGGCGGCCACCGAGGTTCTGCTCGGGCGCCCGTGCTTCGACGTCCAGTTCTCCGACGGAGAGGTCATCACTGCCGATGCCTCCCACCTCTGGCTGACGATCACAAGAGCCGCGCGCAAACGTGGACGCGACCCGGAAGTCGTCACTACGGAGCACCTCGAGAAGAGCCTTCGCTCGGGCGACGAGGTCAATCACCACATTGCTCTTGCGGAACCCGTGCAGTGCGCGCCCGTCGACCTCCCCGTCGATCCCTACGTGCTCGGCGTGTGGCTCGGGGATGGTACGTCGACGAAGGCGGAGATCACTTGTGGCCGCGGCGACGAGCAGGTTCTCGAGGAGATCCGAGCTGGTGGTTACGAGGTGTGGCCCGCGACCGGCGTCCTCGCCTATCGCATCGGTGGTCTGCATCGCGGCGGCGTCAACCGAACGCGAGACGCCGGTGGACGCTTCAACGCCGACGGGTCTCTCTCCAGCACCTTGCGCGCACATCGCCTACTCGGCAACAAGCACGTGCCCGTCGCGTACCTGCGAGGCAGCACGGACCAGAGACTCGCACTGCTGCAGGGCCTCATGGACTCCGACGGCTACATCGATGTGCACGGCCGCTGCGAGTTCGTGAGTGCGCGCGAATGCCTCGCGGACGCCGTGGTCGAGCTGGCGGCGAGCCTGGGCCTCCGCCCGGTCAAGCGCAAGAAGCGAGTGACCTTTCGAGGGGTCGAGCACGGCGTCGCGCATCAGGTGAAATTCACCCCTTGGCTCCCCGTGTTCCGCCTGCGTCGCAAGCTGGACCGCTTGCGTCCGGCGCGGCACCACCGTCACCGTGGCGTGCTTGACGTGCAGCCGGTGGGATCCCGTCCGGTGCGGTGCATCCAAGTCAGCGCCCCTGACGGCCTGTTCCTGGCCGGCCGCACGTTCATCCCGACCCACAACTCCAGCCTCGGCCGTCTGGGCCTGCTGACGCACTCCACCGCAGGGTTCATTGACCCCGGGTTCTCCGGACACGTGACGCTGGAGCTCTCCAACGTCGCCAACCTGCCCATCCGGCTCTGGCCGGGGATGAAGGTCGGGCAGCTGTGCCTGTTCCGGCTGTCGTCGCCCTCGGAGCACCCGTACGGCTCGCCGGTGTACGGCTCGCGCTACCAGGACCAGCGGGGTCCGACGCCGTCGCGCTCCTTCGTGAACTTCCGCCGCGGCCTGCCCCGCTGACCGTGCTTCGTCAGCCGGATGCCTCGGCGGACATGGCGAGGAGCACAAGAGCGTCGTGGTCGTTGGTGGCTGGCGGTGCTTGGTAGATCGAGAGGCGTCGGCCGCCATCGACGCGGAGGACTTCGTGTTGGAGGGTCAGGTCGCCCACCGTGCGGTGGTGAAAGCTCTTGGTCGAGCTGTGGCGGCGCTCGACGTCGTAGCGGCCCCAGAGTGCGCGGAAGGTGGGGCTGCGAGCGTCGAGCTCGGCGACAAGCGCGGCCAGCTCCTCCGAATCGGGCTGCCCGCCCAGAAGGCTTCGCAAGTTGGCCACACACGCGGTGGCGGCCTGGTCCCACCGGCCGAAGAGCTCGGGCGCCGTCGGGTGGAGGAAGGTATAGCGGATGGTGTTGCGTCGCGCTTCCGGCCAGTCAGCGAGCCCATCAAAGAGGGCGAGGCCCTCGGGGTTGGCGGCGAGCACATCGCTGATCGGACTCAACAGGTAGGCCGGGCACGGTCGCAGGGTCTCGAGGAGCAGCAGCAGGCCGGGCGTACGGGGCTGCCGTTGAGCGAGCCGATGGTGGGCGGGAGCGGTGGGGTGCGGCGAGCCGCGTGGTTGGCGAGGGCGTAGAGGTGGGCCGTGGCGTCCTGGTCGAGATGCAGCGGCGCGGCAAGCGCGGCGAGTACCGCTCCGCTTGGCCCGGTCTCCTTACCCTGCTCCAGCCGGATGTAGTAGTCGATGCTCACTCCGGCCAGGGCGGCCAGCTCCTCGCGCCGGAGCCCGGGGGTACGTCGTGGGCCTGGTCCCGTCGGCAGCCCGACGTGGTCGGGCTGCACTCGCGCGCGCCGGGCCCGCAGGAAGGCGCCGAGCTCCGTAGCCGCGTCCAATCGGTCATTCTCCGAGCGAGAGGAACGGTGTGGGTAGCCCTGCCGAGGCTAGGAACGACGCAGTCTGACGCGCGCGGCGGTCCGCCCCGACGATCGAGTCATGACCGAGCAACGCGCACATGAGCATCACCCGCCCGCGACCTCAGTTGCCGGCCCTCCGGTCCGTTGGAAGCTGTGGCTGCTGCTGGCGACCGGTGTCTACCCGATCATTACCGTGCTGGCGACCGTGGGTGAGCCGGTGCTGTTGCCGCTGCCGCAGTCGGCGCGGTTCGCGATCCTCGTGCCCGTGATGGTGGCCGTCATGGTGTGGGTGGTCATACCGCTGCTGCACCGCTGGTTCGGCCGCTGGCTCGGACGATGAGCGACGACAACCGACGCACCGAGCTCACCGCAGCGCACCTCATCGCTGGCCGTGATCTCACCGGCATGGAGTCCATCGTGACAGGCGGCTATGCCGGACTCGGCTACGAGACGGCCAAGGCCCTGGCCGTCGCCGGCGCGCGGGTCGTGCTGGCCGGACGCGCGACCCCGTGCGAGGCGAACAAGCCGTCGCCTCGCTGCGCGTCGCCGCCGGTCACGATCGAGTTGTGTTCCGGGGTCTCGACCTCGCCCACCTAGGCTCAGTGACCACCTGGGCCCGTAAGCACGTCGCCACCGGCAAACCGCCATATCCTGGTGAACAACGCCGGCGTCATGGCCACCCCTTGGGGTCTGACGCCGAACGGGTTCGAGCAGCAGTTCGGGATCAACCATCTCGGACACCTCGCCTTGACCGTCGGGTTGCTGCTGCCCTGCCTCCGTGCGGCGGGCACCGCCCGGGTCGTCTCTTTGACATCCTCGGCGCACCGTCGCAGCGACATCGCCTACGACGACCCCCTCTACAGGCGGCGTCCCTACGACCCTTGGCAGGCCTACGGCCAGTCCAAGACCGCTGCCTCCCTTGTCGCCGTGGCCTCTACGGCTCGCCACCAGGACGAGGGCATCACCACGAACGCGGTCATGCCCGGTGCGGTTCACACCGACCTGCAGCGCCACATGACACACCACGACCTTGTACGGCGTGGGTGGGCCGCCGTTAAAGCCTCGGACGCCACACCCGAGCCTGCCTGGAAGACACCGGCCCAAGGCGCTGCCACCATCGTCTGGGCGGCGGTGTCGGCGGAGCTCGACGGTGTCAGCGGCCGCTACCTCAAGGACTGCGCCATCGCCTAACCTTGGTCTCAGCCGACTGAACTGCCGCGAGGCCACTACCGGCCCTACGCCCTCGATCCACCGAACGCCGAGCGGCTCTGGCAGCTCTCAACCGACCTACTCGCGGACTGGATGTGCTGATCAACGTAAGGTGTCCCGCTGACATTCTCGTGCGCCTCCACACCGACGTCGTCGAGGGCGAGGTCGACGCGCATGGGGGCCGGCCCGGTGGCGACGAGCACCGGAGTGACCGCTCGGCCCCGGGCGGCCGTTGGCGCTTCCGGGTCGTGACGGGCGAGCGGAGCGAGCGCGGCCACGTCGGCGGGTGTCGCCAACCACGACCAGCACCGGCCCGCCGGCGCCGGCGCCGGCGCCGGAGAGACGAGAGCTGATCCCGCCCCCCCACGACGTGGCGGTCAGGTCTCGCCGGCCATCAACACCAGCCACTCAGGGCGTCAGTGGCTCCTGTAGGCTCTCCAAGCGACCGGCGAGTGTAGTTCAATGGCAGAACATCAGCTTCCCAAGCTGAATACGCGGGTTCGATTCCCGTCACTCGCTCCACACCTGTCATCGCAGGTCACGGGCCCGTAGCCGGATCACCGGAGGCGGGCCTGAATCGTCTCTGACGGCCGTCGGGCCACCAACGGGCCATTAGCCGGCGGGCACCAGGGCACCAGCCGCCCCGTCGTCGCCGTCATCCTCGTCGTCCTCGCTGTCGGCACGCGGGCCACGCTGCTCGTCCACGAGGTCACTGATCCGGTCCGCGATCCGCCGGTCGGCCTCGCTCGTCGCACGCTGATAGATCAGTGCCGCCCGCATGTCGTCGTGGCCCATCCGCGCCATCAGGTCCTTTGTGCTCGCGCCGGACTGCGCAGCGAAGAGGTTGCCCGTGTGGCGCAGGTCGTGGAAATGCAACCCAGCCGCGCCCATGGCCTTCACCGTGTCCACCCAGCGGACGAGGGTGTTGAAGTTCCCGCGGCGGAGAGGCGCGCCCTTGGGCCCGGTGAACACGAGGTCGGTCGGGTTCGGTCCAACGAAGGCGGCGAGGTGATCGACCAGTTCGGCCCGGACGACCTTCGGAATGCTGATGGTCCGTACGCCCGCTCGGGACTTCGGCGGCCCCACGACGATCCCACGGCCGACGACCTCGGTATGGGCAAAGCTCACGCGGACCCAGCTCCCGTCCTCGGCGATGTCGCACCGGCGGAGGGCCGTCACCTCTTCCCACCGGAGTGTCGCGAACGCGGTCAGCAGGACCAGGGCACGGAAACGAGGGAAGCGCATCCGACTCGCGAGGTCGAACACCTGGGCGACGGTGAGGACCGGTCGTTCGGCCGGGTCCTCGCGGTCGGCTCCCGCACTCGGCACGGGTTCCGCGTGAGCAGGCCGTCTTCCTCTACGGCGGTGCTAAAGACGGCGCGTAGGAGCCGGTAGGACTTGGCGGTCATCGTCTGCGAGACGCCACCAGCGAGGAGAGTGGCGCGCCACTCGCGGATGAGCCCGGTGGTCAGCTTGCCGAGCGGCACGCGACCGAGGCCCGGTTTGATGTGCTTAGTGAGCAACCAGCGGTACAACGCGAGCGTTCTCGGCCGAAGGCCAGCGCGCTCCATGATCCACTTTTCCGCGTAGTCGCCGAGCCTGACGTCCCCCTTGGCCGGGTCGTTCCACTCGCCCCGCACGAGCGCGCCGCACTGGGCGGCAAGCCTCGAGGGCACGTCCTACGGCGTCGACGTCTCCTACATCCACCTGAGCACGACCCGCGTCGACGTCGGGCCTCCCCTGCACCAGCACCCCTACGCCGAGGTCGTCATGATCCGGCGAGGCCAGGCGATGTTCACCCTCGGCACCGAGCAGTTCCTCGCCCGCGCCGGCCAAACCCTGATCATCCCGTCCGACACACCCCACACATTCCGCACCCTCGGCCCCGAGAGATACGAGAGCGTTGCCACCCACCTGAGCCGCGAGTTCGTCAGCGAGCTACTCGAAGCCGACAACGACTTCCGATAGAACGCCGATCTCCGGTGGGGGCGCGCCGCCGGGGAACCCGGACGGCGAGACTGCCGTCGTGCGCGACTCCCGCCTCGACCCCGAGCTCGCCGACGCCCTCGACCGTCTTTCCGCCGACGGGTGGCTCCCGATCGTGCGCGGCGACGTCGACACCGACCGTCGCCGCTACCGCGAGCTCGCACTGATCCGTCGCGGGGAGGGCCAGCAGGAGGTCGGGGAGGTCCTGCACGACCTCGTGCCCTGGTCGGAGGCGGAGGTCCCAGTCCGCGTGTATCGATGCTCGGGCTCGCCGGCCGGCGTCACCGTCGTGTGGCTCCACGGCGGCGGGTGGGTGTTCGGCGACCTCGAGACCGCCGACGCGCCGGCGCGCCGCGTCTGCGAGCACCTGCGGGCCACCGTCGTCTCCGTGGACTACCGCCTGGCCCCCGAGCACCCGCACCCCGCGCCCCTCTCGGACTGCCTCGCCGCTCTACGGTGGGCCGCCGAGCGGGCCGGGGGCGACCGGATCGTCGTCGGCGGGGACAGCGCGGGCGGAGGCCTTGCTGCCGGGTGCGCGCTGCTCGCCCGCGACTGGGGACCGCGCCTGCACGCGCAGCTGCTCCTCTACCCCGGGCTCGACCCGACGATGTCGGGGCGCTCGGTCGCGGAGAACGCCGACGGAATGTTCCTCACCCGCGCCGACATGAGCTGGTTCTACGAGTGCTATCTCCCCGAGCCCGGTCTGCGGTCCGACCCGTCGGTGGCCCTGCTCGTGTGCGAGGAGCTCGACGACCTGCCGCCGGCCGTGATCGCCGTGGCCGAGCTCGACCCGCTGCGCGACGAGGGGGTCGCGCACGCCGACGCCCTGCGCCGCGCCGGAGTCGACGTCCGGCTCCTGCGCGGCGAGGGGCTCGTGCACGGCTTCTTCGGTCTCGCGGCCGCGTCGGCCGCGGCCCGCGCGGAGGGCGACCGCGCCCTCGACGCGCTCGCCGAGCTCCTGTCGTCGAGACCGCGCGACTGACCCGACCGGCCCAACACGCCGCACTACAGCGCGGCCTACGCCGAAGAACCCGGCCTCGTCGCCGAAGGGTCGGCACGCGCTCGACCGACGGTGTCCGTCGCCGCACCATCGGAGCAGGCGCCGTTCATCGCCGCCCGCCGACCGCGACGGGCGACCGGTGGCCTACGACGAACGAGGCGTGCCGTCCGGCGCACGGGAAATCGGCCGACGTCGACCTCTCGACGCTGATGCCTCGGACGCGGACGGGTGCGCTCACGCTCCGGTCGAGCCCCGCTGCCGAACCGGCCGGTACGACAGCTATCTTTCGCCCGTCTGCATCACGGACTGGTCACGGCGCGAGCACGGCGTCGAGACCGGACGTGAGACCTTCGGCCAGAAAGGGCCTCACGTGGCGCACACCGGCACCCCGAGCGGCGCGGTCCTCGATCCCGTCGCCCCTGCCCCGGTCCGCCTCGTCACCCTCGCTCCGGCGGACGTGGCGGTCATCCCCTCGCCCCGGTCGCGCCCCTCGGTGGTGCCACTGGCCGTGCGCCCCCCGGCCCCCGCCCGTGCGTTGCGGACGGCCTTCGTGCCCCCGGTGGCGCCGCCGACCTTCATGCCCCCGTTCGCGGCGGGCCGAGGTGTTCCCGCCGGTCCCGTGCGCCCCGCCCGCCCGGTGCCGGCGCGAAGGCCGACCCGGTCCGCGCACACGACCACCGGTCGCGTCCTCCTCGCCGCCGTGGCCGCCGGCGCCGTCGTCCCCGCGCTGCAGTCCCTGGACACCCACGTCGCCGACGCCGGGCCCGCCACCGCGACCGCACAGGTCGGACGTGTGGGCCCGACGCTCGCCGCGCAGCAGGCTCCGACGCGCGGGGGACGCCCGGTCGCCGCGGCGGTGGCCACCGTCTCCGTGCCCGTGGTGCAGCCCGGCTCCGACGTCTCCGCGGGCGACACCACCGACATGGCCCAGCTGGCCAAGGCGATCGGGGTGACGCGGGAGAACGGTCCACTCGAGTTCGGGCAGCCCTACGCGGCCGGGAACGAGAAGTCGCTCGACGGTCAGATCGCCCGTGCCCTCGGACTGCTCGGCCTGCCGCAGAAGCTGGCCCCGGGCGTAAAGAAGATCATCATGCGGGAGTCGACGGGCAACCCCGACGCGATCAACAACTGGGACTCCAACGCCTCGGCGGGAACGCCGTCGAAGGGGCTCATGCAGCTCATCGACGTCTCCTTCCGCAACGCGGTACTCCCGTCGCTTGCCAACCGCGGCATCTACGACCCGGTCGCGAACATCACCGCCGGCGTCCGCACCATGATCGCCAATCACGGCCTCGACGCCGTCCTGGACGGCGGTCTGCGCAACTCCTCGGGCAGCTACATCGGCTACGGGGGAGCGCGGCTCCCCGATGACGGCCTCGGGATCGCCTCCCGCCGCTGACTCGCCGCTCACACGCGGGAGTCGTGCGCTCCGCGGCGGGTAGGCCGTGGCTATGAGCAACAGAACCTGGCTGGTGACCGGCGCGTCGCGCGGGCTCGGACGCGCCCTCGTCGACGCGGTGCTCGATTCGGGGGACACCGTCGTCGCCACCGCCCGTGACGCCTCGAGCCTGGACGACCTGGCCACCAAGTACGGCGAGGACCGCCTCTTGCTCCGGGACCTCGACGTCACCGACCGCGACCGGACCTTCCGCGTCGTCGAGGAGGTGGCCCGGACCGCGGGCCGCATCGACGTCCTCGTGGCCAACGCCGGCTACGGGCTCGCCGGGGGCGTCGAGGAGGTCAC
>JAABUZ0100002984.1_pt1 | contig 26476 bp, 11 predicted proteins | sample 5562091 | NCBI WGS metagenome assembly JAABUZ01 (sample SAMN12813069, study PRJNA571459) | rock metagenome | isolation source: Antarctica rocks | place: Antarctica: Victoria Land, Linnaeus Terrace sud | collected 2015-12-21 | reverse complement strand
GGGGTTATTAGAAAGGGGGGGTGGAGAATCGCACGGTTCTATAGGGAGAGAGGGAGGATGTTGGATCGTGTCTGCAAGGTAGAGGGAGAGGGATTGGGCCCCAAGGCCTGAGAGGGATGATTCGTTGTGGATAGGGGCCTTGGGGCTTGTGATACAGAGCTCTGAGGCCTTATGAACAAGATCAAGGGAGCGGAAAGCAATAATCGTCGACCACATAAAAGAAATTGAAAGTATGTTTTCAACACCGCGAGCGTGAGAAGAACAGACTATCTATATCTGAGGTGCGGAGGTTGGGTTTGATAGTATATATGTCTTGTTGCTTTTTCCAGATCAGGACTTATGCGTTGGACAGTAATGACTAGAGTAGTCTCAATGGATAGCAGAAATAGAGAAATCCTTGTTAAAGCGTCGACATATTTTCTCTCTGGATTCCAAATGTCAGAGTGAAGCCACGCAGTAGAGACCCGGGTAAGCGCGATGGGTGTGACTCCTCGGGAGTGTAGTGGCTCTGGAAAATTGATGATCTGGTGAGATTAAGAGAGACATTGGGTCTAGTTTTAGTGAGTATGGCTTATGAGGGCCGAGGCTCGACAGATACGAGTGTCTAGCTGCTGCTCTGAGGATGGTTCCCGATTGAGAGCTGTTATCTATTCTCCTACGCATTTCCCTCATGTGCTGATGAAGGGATGTGAGTAGCTTAGAAAGGGTTGAGTCCTCGCTGTCGAGTTGCAACCTTCACATTACCAAAGCTGTTCGAAACGGGCAATACAGACATCTGAATTGCAGGAATTGAGGGCTATGGTAGTTACATGATTTGAGAGTAATATCAAATCGGTATACCTGTGCTGTGAATGCGACGACTCGGCAAGGCGTGAAAGCGTTCGGATGCGCATGCGGTGTGGACTCAAGAGAAATCCAAAAAAAAACCCCCCCAATTATGACATGCGCAGAAGAACCCCCTAAAGCTCCAGGCGCCATGGGAAATGCCAATCAAAAACGCTAGACAACCAATCCTGTCGGTCCGAAAATGGGGGGTTCAGTGGATTGAAATTCGACCTCCCGAATGCGTGGCTCACTTCTTGTCTAGCATGGAAATGAACAATCCATTTGGCGATGCTATAGATTGAGTTAGCTTTTACTCTCCGGAACACGGATTTCAGGGCGTCTGCGAATGCTTGTGAAAGGCAGGCTGGACTTACTGCAGCCTGGGTGTCCCGGCCGGTAAATGGGCTTGAAACACAGATAGGCCCTTGCTTGGGGTCCCATCCACCAGCACTGCAGCGCCCATCGGTACTAGCGAAGCTCAGCCCGTTGTAGTTAAACTGCACGTAATCGTTCTGATGCTCTCCTGTGACCTGTAGCGGGAAAGGCAATTTGCTCTGGAATTCAGCGGATCGGAGTTGTTGATCGGATCGCCAAGAGAGTTCTTCGTGCTGTCGACGTTCGTCTGGCCGATGACGGCCTTTCCGTCGTCGTACATCTTAATCTGTGCGTATAGGTTGCTCGAGTCGTCGTTGCAGTCCTGCCACTCGTCAAGGTGGAACGAGCATGTCCCGGGTGCATAGACCGACGGCGCAGATGAGGGGGTCGGGCTTTGGCTCGGAGAAGGGCTGGTTGCACTTCCCGCCTTGGGAAAGCCGTCTGTGTTCAGTTGTGCAAGGATGGCGTTCTTGATGCTTGTGTAGCCGGAGGTTCTCGGGTGGAAAGGACGAAGGCACCAACCGTTGCTGGCTTCATTGCCTCCCTGTCCACTTCCACTCCAAGCCGTCAGACCTTGGCCGTTGAAAAGCTGCTCTGCCTGCTGAGCAGTCACGCTGTCGCTGAATACCCCATCCTGAGGGGGTGCGTTGTCTATATTGATTGGGTAGTTGAGATTCCACAGGTAGACGCCGTTGAAGTTCGTGTTCTTGTTGAGTTGGTCGCCGTGGTTCGCACCTGGCTCGCAGAAGCCATGACCCGAGAAGCCAGCATCAAGATCGATGTAGCGCGCCTTATCTGCATAATTCGATGCAATAGTATTCTTGTAAAGGGTGTTGATTGCCGATACACGATCGTTGAAGGCCGTTCGCAATTCCACGCTCAGCCAAGGCGTAGGAGCTAATATCAGGCTAGGGATATTCCAAGACTCATTATTGCACCAAGGATCGTAGTCTGTCCCGAAGAACTGTGCATAGCCAGTGAGATAGAGAAGGAAGTTCTGATTGTTCTTCACGTTCCGATCGTCCAAGATGTCGTTTATTGTGTTGATAAGGTCTTGCTGCATTACGTTATCTATATAGTTCGAAGCAGTACTGAGCGCTACTGCGCAGTCGCCAGTCCCATCGTGATCGTCCTTGTATGCCGGCCCCTAGTTGTGTCTTGGATCCGAATGATAGATGCAGACGTCGACGATATAGCCGAAGCCCGCGTTGTTGCCGCCAGAAGTCATAACTACCACATCTGGCTGCCCAACCTTTCCCATTTGGTATTGGCCGTGGGCGAGGTCGATGAGTTGACTGCCTGAGCATGCTGCGTCACGTAGGCCCGATGTGAAACTTCCAAGCCAGGAAGTGTCCGCTTCCATCTGGGGGCTATGGGACTCCTTGGTCCGAAGGCAATGGTCGAGGTTATCGTCGTATAGAACGTCCTTCTTGTAGGAGACGCCAGAACCCCAGGAATCACCAATGACAGCGTAGGGCCAAACGTCTCTTTTGACCAACCGAGTGGACGCGCCCACGAGATGGAGATCTGGAATTATGCTTGCTGCGACAAGAGTTACTAGGCTTGAGGCACCGACAAAGTGGGTAAAACGTGAGGACGTCATTACAGCAGACTAATTGAATGCTACACAGGAATCGAACGGGATGAGAATGGTGGAAGGAGATGGCAACAGAAATGATGGTTGAAAGGCGATAACAGCGGGTTACCATCCGTTCTTATAGAAGTTCTTCCATGTCTTCTTCTAGGGAGAACAGAGGCCCCAGGGTCTTTGACTATTCACGATCTGATCAGAGGCTGTGTTTGGTCACCTTAGCTTACCGACAGTTCCACAGGAAGCCCACAGGAAGCGCTGAAAGACCCGAGAGGCATTTAGCTATTCGCGATGTGATTAGAGGCTGTAGTTCCAATATCGAAGTCGCCGTGCTTACCAACAGTCTCACAGAAGCGCTGAAAGAACTGAAAATTGTGCCTCCTGGAGGAGCATCCTCCTCCTAGTACTCGTGTCGCCTGGAAAAGAGTTCTTTTCCTGTCAGGATTGGCCAGCAATGGCTCGCTTGTCGACCAATCTCTTGATCGACAATTCGTGCTTGATACATGGGTTCAGCGATTGATTCGCCGACAAGCGTAAAGTGTGGAAATATGATGTAGTTATGATATCTTGTATTGCTTAGTAGTCTATGTAGGAGGAAGATGCCAGAGCGACTATACGCGAGCATTGCCAAGACTAGAGCCGCGCTAGCCGCGTGCGCCAGTCTAACCAATCAGATTGTCGTATTTCGACATAAAGTGGCCTGGTAACCCTATCGGGAAGTGAACAAACCTCTAGGCGACACGAGTATATCGAACCGAGTAACAACCAAGCAATTGAAAGGACAGGGGAAAACGTAGCTCCAAATTAGTGGAAGCGACAGCTAGTCCGGATTATCAATTTACCCTATCAGCTTACAAGGCGTAGAGATGCCGAGGCCCACGGCCCCGGGATGTCATGCTCACAGAGGATATGATGAAAGTAGGACGTGAAACACTTCTCAGTGTGCACTGTGGGGGCTGGTCTGGCGGATACGAGCAGAAGGCTGAGCGAAGCTGAAGTACAGATGACATGCACGCTGTGGCACGATGGCGGAACCTCTTCGCCAGGGATTAATGCCGGGAAGACTCGATTGTATAAAAGGTGAAAGGGAAATGCCTCATCTACCAATCTGAATGGTCCCTTTGTGCTGTCAATATTGCTTTATTGGCATCAGGCTCGAATCCGCTTGCGAGTGTCGTTACATAACATGCCAAGCATATAATTAGCGCTTTCACAACGCTTGCAAATGCTAGACTTTATATTTAGATTCTCGATCCCGACTTTTGTCAAGATCGCTTTAGGTTCATTTTATTAACTTTTGTATTTCTTAATATGCTAGCTTCCAAAACTAATAGTAGATAGAGCAAGCTTTGCGCTCTTAATCTATATAATTTTGTAAAATTTAAGAGTAATTTAAATATATTATTATAATGCACAATTTTCGGGTTCTAGATTGTCTTTAATAGAAGAATTGTCTTTCGAATTAATTTTAATTGTCTAAAACTTGCAATAACTATAACAACTTTAATTCTTAATTAAATTTTGCTAGCACAATAATTTATAGAATGTTAAGTGTCTAGTTTAATAGATAATTTTTTTCGTAAATTTAATTAAGAATTGCAAAAGTTAATAAAATAAATCTAAAGCAATTTTAACAAAAGTTAAGATTAAAGATCTAAATATAAAGTCTAGTATTTGCAAGAATCATAAAAGTGCTAAAATATTAAGAATACTATATTTTAGCGTTGTTTAATTAGATTGCAAATACAAGTCTAATAACTAAATACATATTAATATCTATTAACTATTACTTAATTTAATCTTGTATTATATATAATTTTGCTCTTATTTATAATATTTTATAATCTTAAAGATAAACTTAAGATATATAAATTTCTTCTAATATTATTACTTTATATTGTTAGAAAGATAAAAGATATTTTTTATTTATTAATTGTTCTCTTGCTTGTTAACTTGCTTACTTATTTATTTACTTATTTGTTTATCTACTTATTTATTTGCTTATCTATTTACTTGTTTGTTTAATTTTTATTTATTTGTTTGTTTGCTTGTTTGCTTATTTGTTTACTACTTATTGCTTATTTACTTATTTGCTTATTTGCTTATTTATATATATATATAGATATTTTATTTTTTATCTAATAATATTGTTTAATATTTACAAACTATATAATTTAAAGCTTTGTAATATAAATATTAAAGTTTAAATAAAACTTCTTTTGTTATATATAGCTTATTTTATTATTATTGTTGCTTAATCTTTTATATTAAAAAACAATTACTATTAATTGCAATCAATCTATACAAACTTGCTTAAATTTTCTTCAAATTAGTAATTATATATTACAAGTTATATATTAATAAATATTATTTGTTGTATATTATTCTTTATAGATAATTAATATAGAAAGATTTGTTAATAGAATTAAGATAATTAAGATAATTTAACTCTTAAATATCTTAAATTTAGAATTAAGATAGTTAAAATACTTAAGATATTAAATATCTTAAATATCTTAATCTTGTTCTAATTAAAAATACAATAACTTAAATTATTATAAATTTGTATCTATAAAATTAAATTCTATTTAACAACGTAAAAAAAAGAATTTTAGAAAAAAATAAGATAATAGATTTTAGAAAACATACTATTTATATAATAAATCGAGTTACTATGTAGAAGATTATTAGTTACAAAATTTAATATATTATTGACAAATTATACTATATTAAGAGAGATATTTAATAATTAGAACAATATTAGAGAGCAAATTAATATAGAAATAAATACTCTTAATATTGAATCAAATAACAATTACTATTTAATAGAGATTTCAAATTAATTATAGAAAGTTCTAAATAGAACATTATTAGACAAAATATTTGTATTTACGCAAAAAGTTAATTTAGTACTTTAGAAGACTATTTTATATTTTTACAATTTAGTAATCGACTTAGATAAAAAATATAATTAAAAGAATTTTTACAATTGTATAGAAGATATTATAAACTATCTCGAGACTTTAATTAGTTTATCGAAGATTATAAACAAATACAGAAAAAACTAAAAAGCAATACTGCTATAGAAAAGAATATATTCGATTTTATTATTATAGAATAACTAAATCTTATTAGAGCATATATATAACAATCTGTTAAAAACAAGAGATTTAAAATACTAGCACTTAAATATAAATATACTATTATTAAAAAAGCATACAATTTATATATAGATTCTAGTTGAACAATTTGCTATAGCAACTTATTTTAAATTTATCTAAAAAAAAAAAACTTAATATAAACTAATATTTTAAGTAGAAATTATAATACAAAAGTAGAGAAAAATGAAATTTTTTTAATAAAAAGTATACTAGAAAAATACAATATATTAGTTTAATAATAACAACTAAACTTAACAATATATATATAGTGTTTTATTATATTAGTTAAGATTAATAGTTGTTAACTTATTGTAATAATTAATTTTAATATAGTAAATAATTTTATAATTAGAGCTCTTATTAAAAGAAAAGAATATTTTACTTAAAAAAAATCTAATATCTACAATCTAGTAATCGTAGATAGAAATCTATTATTTGCAAAGAATAAAAGAGTAAATAAAAAAACAAAACTACTATCAATAGCTATTTAGCATTACTACAAGAAACTAATCTTTAATATAGTAAAAATAGATATTTACAATATTGTTTTAGAAATATTTTAATTAAAACAATACAATTTAGAAATTAATTAAATTATATAAATATTTAGATTTATGCAATATAATTACGCAATTTATATTTAATCTATATATTGATAGTATTCGATAATAGATAAAAGATAAAAGTTTAATTCGATATTCGATCGCAAATAGCAAGTTTGCAATTTTGCAAGAAAACAATCTAATAGAGTTCGACTCGACAAATATTAATAAAATTTAATTAAATTACAAAGTTAAAGTAAATAAAGAAAACTACAAATTCTTTAAAAGCTTTAAACTATCTAATATAGCAAGAAAATTCGCTAAAATATATACTACAAATATACAATAGTTAAAAATATCTATTTTAGAAAGAGATAACAATAAAGATTTTATCTAAATATTAAATATAAAATTACAAAAGTAAATTCAAATTAGACAAACAATTTATACTTATGTTTATATATATTTTATTCGAAAAGAAACTAGAGATATTTTGCATATATTTAACAAAAATCAAAAAGAAAAATTTGATTAAAAAATTTCAATGATAAATAGAATATTTAATTCTCTTTATATTTAAGAAAAACAAAACTTTTTATCTATATATTAATTATTAGAAGCTAAATAATATTATAATTAAGAATTAATATCTATTATCTAATATTAGCAACCTTTAGAATTAACTATTCGAAGCAAAATATTTTATTAAATTAAATTTACAAGAAGTGTATAATTAGATTAGAATAAAAATATATAAATAAAAAGTAGAAAATAGCCTTTTATATACAATATAGACTTTATAAATATACAATAATATTGTTCGAATTTACAAACGCTTCGACAATATATCAAAAAAAATTAAAAATATATTACAACAATATTTAAATTAATTTGTTATAAAATACTTAAATAATATACTAAGAAAATCGAAAAAAAAATATATATATATAATATAATTTTTAGATATTAAAATATCTTAGCAAAAGAAACTTATATTTTATGTTAAAGAAATGCAAGTTCTATTAAAGAGAAGTTAATTTTCTAGATTTTGTTATTAAACAATATAGAATTTAGTAAGATTTAGAGAAATTACAAATTGTAAAAAAATAAAAATTATCTATTAATATTAAGAAAGTACAAGCTTTTATAAGTTTTATTAACTATAACAAAAGATTTATTAAAAACTTTTTAATTATCGCAATATTACTAATCAATTTTACAAAAAAAAATATACTATAATTATAAAAATTAAAATAGAAGAAATAATTTTAAAAATTTAACCTAAAATACTTAAAGAAATTAATATTAAAAATGCACAATTTACAACTATTAATATATATTAAAAGTAATATATTAGATCTAGTTATAAATATATATTTTAATCAAAAATACAAAAATATATAGTATTTAATAATATATTTTTCGAAAAAACTCTTATTAGTTAAACAAAATTATAATATTTAAAACAAAAAACTATTTGTTATTGTAGTTTTTTTAAAGTTATACAGAGTATATATAGAAGAATTATAAGAACTTACAATTTTTATCGATTATAAAAATCTTTTGCACTTTATTTCAATAATTTAATAGAAAACAAATATAATAGTTAAAGCAACTTAAATAATACAAGTTTAAAATACAATATATATTAGACAAAAACAATAATAGAGTAGACGCACTTAATAGAAAAAGTAATTATATAAAAACAAAAAATTTGTTTAACTATTGATATACTTAGAATTAACTATTACGCTAGTACTTTCGTAAGAAATATTAATAAAAGTTATGCTATTAAAGAGATTTGTAGACGTCTTCAAGCAATGCAAGCAATTACTTGATAACAAATAATTATAACTTAATAGTCGTAACAATAAGTAAAGATTTAAGATAAATTAAACACAATTTATAAGAGAGTTGCGTTCGAAAGCTATATATCTTTTTATTATTTAAGATTTAAGATATTTAAGATATTTAAAATCTTATTTATCTTACTTATTTTAATTTGAAATTTAAGATATTTAAGAATTAAGTTATCTTGATTATTTTGATCTTGCTAACAAATCTTCTCTTTTTAATTATTTTGTAAAGAGCGATACGCAACAAATAGTATCTATTAATACGCAACTTATAATACTATCTTTTCTTTTCAAGAGTTTTTGTCTCGAAATTATTTATTCTTTCTTATTATGTTGATTAAACTAATTATTGAATAACGTCGCAATTTGATTGTTAATTGTCGCTATAAATACGTCTTTTTTACAATGTATTCTTGTCGAGTTTGCGTTTTATTTGACGTATTTTGTCGAATAAATAAAGAACATCTTAAGTATAAGAAGTGCTATTAAAAGAATTAAAAATATAATTTAACTTCTAACTATCAAGAAATAAATAAAGCTATTTAGAAGACTAAAAAGCTAGATAATAAAATAACAAAATTGCGTCTAAGAATTGCGCAAAAGACAAAGTACAGAAAACACTAACTTTGTTGTTTAAAAAATATAAATAATGCGAAATCGAAGAATATTCTAGAGATTAAAGACAACAAAAAAGAGATTAAATATATTGAAGAGATATTCGAAATCTTGTTCAATATTATTATTAATTCTTTGTTGTTTACTTTCTTGTTTTCTAATACTTTGTTAACTCTTATAAGTATTTTGTTGTTAACAAAATTATTGCAACTTGTTAAAGTACTTCTTTAAATTTTTAAGTAACTCTTATATGTTTTTAAAGATAAAATATTCCTTTTACTAGCCTGATCGTCGGGTCGGGTTTCGGTGGCAAATTTCTTTTGTAATCGGGCTCGGGAACTAAATTTAAATAAGAACTTTAAATTTAAAACCCACATAACTTCCTTGTATTTTACTCTTATTTTTTCAGAATTATCTCATTTTGTAGAGAATTTAACGCACTTTCAAACAAAAAACGAATTACTTGATTCGGATTAGTCTACGTAGCGCAATTAATTAAATAAAATTTGGGTTGGGTTAAAAATTCTGTCCGAATCCTCGGGTCGGACAAAAAATTCGTGCCAAGACCCGACCCGACGATCACACTACTTTTTACTTAATAAGATATTTTTAATCTTTTTGTTATAGAATTGTCTTGATCTTATATTGTTTTTCTTCTTGTAAATAAAAATAAAATATATTCTATAAAGACGTAATTAAATTTGTTAATTTCAACAATAAGATATAAAATACTAGAAATACTTTGATATTCTTAAGTAAATCGAGTTTATAATAAACTAATTTCTTTGTCTTCTTAACAAGAAATAATTCGACTTTAACATAATTTAATTTCTTGCTTAACTTTCTTATCTTAAGATTTTTTATAAAAAGATACACTTTATTTTTCTTCTTTAGTTAAGATGTTGTTATTTGCTTTTTGTTCTAATATTAAATCGAACTTTCTTGCATCTTTGAGATATTGTCGTGTATCTTTTTTAATATTGTTACTCTTCTAATAACTAATTAAGTTAATAGATGTTTTTGCTCTTTCTTAAAGAGATTAAGTTTCTTGTTATAATTGACGAAGAATAAAGTTATCTTAATAATATTCGAAATCTTTGCATTTAGTGCTAGTTGTATTATAGATAAAAATAATACTTAATTGTTGTAAGTATTGTTGACGTAATATCTTAAATATTGCTCTAGACTCTAGTTTGTATGCTTTGTTTAATTATTTGTAATTAAGTAATAAGCAATAAATATTCTAAGTCTTGTTTCAAACATTAATAGAAATATTTTTTAATAATTAGACGTAAAGAGCTTGTCTTTGTTATTAGTTAATTCTTTAAATATATTATAATATTGTATAAATCGATTTAATACAGTATATTTTAGTTGTTCTACTATAAACTTTTCTTTGCATATAATAATATATAAATACTTGATAAGTTTGTTAATTATTACTAGTATCGAATTATATTTGTCTTCAATTACTAGGTTTGTTGATTTGAGCAACTTAATAATAAAATTTATTGTAACTTTATCTTATAACAATTTAGATAATTTTTAATATTAAATTTCGTTATAGCTCGCATATATATTATATTTGTTCTACTAATAATTAAGATATTGTTTAATATATATTTGACAACTTGTCTTATTTGAAAAAACTAATAATACTAGTGTAAAAGCTAAAGAATTTTAATTATTTCTAGATACTTTTGCAATAATTTATTATAATATTTCTTTATGCATTTGTCAATTTTGTTAATAAATATTTAAAGTTTTTCTTTTTTTATTAGAAATTCTTTCTTATTGTTTTTAAGTATTTGTAAAATAATATTTAACTTGTATTTGTTTGCTAATAATAATTTGTTTTTGTTAATCTTAAGTATATTGTAATTAAACAATTTCTTTGTTTTTATATAATTATTTTATTTATTAAATGCGTTTGCTTTGTTGTTATCTTTATATAGTATATATTTTATCTTAAACTTATATTATTCAAGTTACTTTAATTATTGCATTTATCTTTTGTTAAGCTATTTAATAATAATAAAGTACAAAAAATTCTTGTAATTTGTAAAAATTATAAGTTTTAATAATTCTTCGATATATACTTTTTATAATTCTAGAAAGACTACAATAGCGAGTAACTTCTTATTGTAAATATTATAATTTTATTTAATCAACAAAAGTTTTCTCGAAAGATATATTATTAGATATTATATATCTTTATGCTCTTAATTAAAGTATATATTAATAACTAACTTTAATATATTAATTTTAATCTTATTTAATAATTGTAAATTGTATATTTTTAATACTAGTTTCTTTAAGTATTTTAATTTAAAATTTTAAAATAATTTTTCTTTTGTCAATTTTTATATTTATAATATTTTCTTCTTTGTAAGATTTGTTAATAATATTGTGTTAACAAAGTAATTTTTGATTAAATTTCTTGTTGTAGTTTATAAAATTTAGAAAGAATTAAACTTTCTTAATATTAATAGATAGTTTTTATTCTTTAATTGCTCGTAGCTTTTTAAGATTTATGCGTACTTTATATTGTTTAATAACAAATTTAAGAAAGTTAATTTCTTCTTAATAAAATTCGTCTTTTTTTAATTTAAGATATAGATTTCTTTTATTTAAATATTCTAGTATTTTAAAAATATAATTTATATATTATTCTAAAATACTTAAGTAAATTGTAATATTGTTTAAGTATATTATAACAAATTGATTTAAATATTGTTGTAATATATTATTAATTATTTCTTAATATATTGTCGAGACATTTGTAAGCTTAAACAACATTATTGTGTATTTGTATAATTTATATTATATGCAAAAAGCTATTTTTTACTTCTTTTTTATCTTTATTTTAATTTAGTTGTACGTTTCTTGTAAGTCTAGTTTAATAAAATACTTTACTTTAAATAATCGATTTTAAAGCTCGTTAATATTAAGTAGTAAATATTGATTTTTAATTGTAAAATTGTTTAGCTTTTAATAATTAATATATAGATAAAAAGTTTTATTCTTCTTAAATACAAAGAGAATCGAATATTCTATTTATAATTAGAATTTTCTAATAAATTCTTTTTTTTTGTTTTTTGCTAGATATTCGCGAAGTATTTTTAACTTTTTTTTAAATAGAGCATATATAAATTTAAACATAAATTGCTTATTTAGTTTAAATCTAATCTTGTAACTTTACAATTAATATTTAGATAAAGTCTCGATTGTTTTCTCTTTTTAAAATAGATACTTTTAATTGTTATATATTTGTAATATATACTTTAGCAATTTTCTTATTACACTAGATAGTCTAGAATTCTAAGAAAATTTGCAATCTTTTTTACTTATTTTAATTTTATAATCTAGCTAGACTGGTCGCGTCGAGTCGAGTCATCAAGTTCGAGTCAAGTTCTCGACTCGCCAAGACTCGATTTGGGTTAGAAATCTTGACCCAAGTATTTAAGTCAAATCAAAGGGTAGATATGAAGTACTTAGCGTATAATTTGGTTCAACTCGCCAAGACTCGAAAAATTTAGATTATTTTTAAAAAAGTGCATTAATTAACTTAATCAAATTGATTAATTTAATTAATTTGTTTATAATATTATATAGTAATGCATTTAGATAATGTATTTGTACGTTATTTGTGCGTTATTATTTTTAAACTATTTTTAGTAATTTAAATAATGCGAATTTTTTTAAAAATAGAAAATCTTGACATTTTGACGTTATTTTCGATTGCTTGGCGAGTCGATTAAGTCGAGTTAAGAAATCGTTAACCTAAATCGATTTCGAGCTAGGTCAAGAGGTTGATACCAAGTATTCGAGTTGGGCTAGAATGTTAATATCGAAATCTAACTCAACGATTAGTCTAAATCTAGCTAATCTTTGTCGATATCTATTAAGTCGAACTTTATTAAATTGTTTTTTTGCAAAAATATAAGTAGTGTAATCGACGAATTAAGTTTCAACTCGAACGAGTTAATTCGTTTAATTCTAATTCTAAAATCGGGCAAAAGTTCTAGTTTAACTAGATAAATCGAACATATAAGACGCGTCAAACGCTTAATTTAACTTACTCGATTACGTAATGTTACGTAACGCGTTAACTTAATTAAGCTAGCGTAGAATTTACGTTAATCGCATATAGTTAGCGTAAATTCTTGCGCTAGTTTAATCGAATTAGCGCGTAGATAAGATAAGATAAGATAAGCAAATGCTAACGCGACAAAATTAACTTAAGTTCTTGACATTAATTCGACAAAATTCGATTCTAAAGTCGAGTTCGCGTCTTAACTCTAACTTAATTCTACAAGATTCAAAAGAATAAATCAAATTAAGAAAAAAATGTTTAATTTAATTTAACAATTATACTAAATATAAGTTTGCTACTTGTAATTAAGTTTTAACTTAATCTTTTATTTATTATTAAACACTATTAATGCGTAGATTAAATATAAATTGCGTAATTATATTGCGCAAATTTAAGTACTTGTATATTTTAGTCAACTTTTAAATTGTATTGCTTTAATTAAGATATTTCTAGAACAATATTATAAGTAATTATTTCTACTATATTAAAGATTAGTTTCTCGTAATATTATTAAATAACTATTAATAATATTTTTGTTTCTTTATTTACTTTTTTATTTCTTGCGAATAACAAGTTTTTATTTACAATTATTAGATTGTAAGCATTCGATTTCTTTTAAGTAAAATACTTTTTTCTCTTTACAAAAGTTTTAATTATAAAGTTACTTATTGTATTAAAATCAATTATTACTATAAATTAATAATTGCTAATCTTAATTAATATAATAAAATATTGTGCGTACGTTGTTAAGTTTAGTTATTATTGTTAACTAATATATTGCATTTCTTTGATATATTCTTTATTAAGAAATTTGAACTTTTTCTTGTTTCTATATTGTAACTTTTGCTTTAAATACTTGTTTACATTAAGCTTTCTTTTATTACTAAATTGCTAACTTTAACTTTCTACAAAATTAATTAACTTTGTTTTTTTTTAAAAATAGATTTAGTATAAGTTGTTGTAACAAGTTATTTAATTGAAACTTATATATATTATAAGATTTAATTGTTTTATAATAATATTAAGTATATTCTTTTTTGTAATAATATTGTTTTTTAATTTTTTCTCGTATTTATTTACAATATTCGATAAATTAACTAAAGTCTCGACATAATTTATAATGTTTTCTATATATTTGTAAAAGTTCTTTTAATTATACTTTTTATTTAAGTCAATAGTTAAGTTATAAGATTTAATAGTCTTCTAGAGTATTCGATTAACTTCTTGCGTAAATGCAAGTATCTTGTCTATTAATATTTTATCTAGAACTTTTTGTAACTAATTTAAATTCTTTACTAGATAATAATTGTTATTCGATTTAATCTTAAAAATATTTGCTTTTGTGTCGATTTGCTTTCTAATATTATTTTAGCTATTAAGTATTTCTTTTAATATAATATTAATTTGTTAACAATTTATTAAGTTTTGTAATCAATAGTCTCTTGCGAAATAAATTAATTTGTTACATAAATAGCACGTTTTCTAGAATTTATTATTTTGCTTTTTTCTAAAATTCTTCTCTTTATATTGTTAAGTAAAATTTAATTTTAAAGATACAAGCTTACGAAAGTTAAAATCTTTGTACTTTTAATTAAAATAGAATTCTTTTTACTAATATTTAATTGTTAATTTAAAGAGATTTCTAATCTTTTATAAAATTAATTGTATTGCTTTTTTATAACTCTTTTATATAACTTGTTGTTAAAATCGATAATTACTTCGATAAGATCGAACATATTGTTAATAAATTTGCTATTGCATATAATTTTGTTTTTAAGATTGTTTTTAAAATCTTGTCGAAATATTGTTATAAGTACAATATTGTTTTATTCGATAAAATTAATATATTTTTAAAATTTTGTTGCGAAGTTTGTTGCAAAGATTTGTTAAATTAGATACTAAATTACTTTTTTTGCAATTTGTTTCTTGTTAAATTTTTCGAAGATTTTTCGAAGCTCTTTTTTGAAGTTATTGAAGTTCGTAAACATTGCACAAGAGTTTTTGTTATAATTTTTTAAATACTTGTGTAAGTTTAACTTAAGCTAATATTAGACTCTTTTTCTAAGAAATATAAATGCGAAAATTGTTTTTTAATTTGCTAGAATAAGATAAAAGATAAAAGAAATATTTATTTGCATAAATTAGTTTTCTAGATCGATACAATCTTTATAATAGATGTTAGACTTGTTAATTCTTATCTTGTTGTCTTTATTAAATGTTAATTGACGTAATATTGTTAAGCTAGTATTTGAAATAGAAGCGCTTTAATCTAATATAGATCTTCTTAAAATATTCAAAGTATTACGCTAGTACTTTCGTAAAAGATATTAATAAAAATTATGCTATTAAAAAGATTTTTAAATATCTTTAAACAATGCAAGCAATTACTTGATAACAAAAAATTGCAATTTAGTAATTGTAATAATAGATAAATATTTAAGATAAGTTAAATACAATTTATAAGAGAATTGCATTCGAAAGCTATATATCTTTTTATTATTTGAAATTTAAGATATTTAAGATATCTAAGATCTTAATTATCTTAATTATCTTAATTCGAAATTTAAGATTTTCAAGAGTTAAGTTATCTTGATTATCTTGATCTTGTTAATAGATCTTCTCTTTTTAATTATCTTGTAAAGAATAATACGCAACAAATAGTATCTATTAGTACGCAACTCGTAATATTAACAAAAACAAAGTATTACTAGCAAACAAATATAAACTAAATATTATCTTATAAATACTTAGAGACAATATAAAAAAAATTGATAAAAAAAGAAAAACTTTGAATATCTATTAACAAAATCGACAAATATATAAAAAAATATTATAATAAATTATTGCAAGAGTATTCGAAAATAACTAGAACTCTTTAACTTTTACATTAGTATTATTATTTCTTTTAGATAAAATAAGTTGTCAAGATATATATTAAATAATATCTTAATTGTTAGTAGAACAAATATAATATATATGCGAGTTATAGCAAAATTAAATATTAAATATTATTTAGATTATTATAAGACAAAGTTATAATAAGCTTTATTATTAAGTTGTTTAAATCGATAAATTTAGCAATTAAAAATAATTATAGATATTGTCTTCTATATAAACAAATATTGTATTAAGAGCATCTTCGAAAAGTTTACAAAAATCGATATTATACTATCTCATTATACAAGAAGAGACAAGAGAGAAGACTTTATTAGCAATAACGCTCACGATTTATCTCGATCGTCAAGATCAAATAAATGTGATCGACGCGATGTTAACAAGTAATTAAGACGCACTTAATGCGTCTTAATGCGATTTATTACAAATTGCGACAAAGATTATCGCGAAAATAATAAAGATCAAGAAGCTTTATAAATCTAAAAAAAAAATGCGTTTAAAATAATTTTAATAACAACGTTAATTAAGTAATGCATTTTTGTCAAAAAACTTACGCGCAAATTTAACGAATTCTTCGCGAAGAATAATCGAATTAACATAATTTTCGTGTTAAAGAAATTAAAAAAGACGACAAATTAACTAAAAAAAGTAAAAAGAATCAAGAAAGACACACAAGATACAAACATATAAACGAGCATAATATAAAGTTTGTTATTAGTTGCACAAACAATAATTAAAATAAACGTTAAACAAACACTCTTAAAGCAACGATCAACTAAAGAGATAAAATTGATAACGTAAATTAAAAAAGAGAAAGAGACAAAAAAAGTACACAAGATAAGTGCAACAAAAATAATTGCATTGACGTGCGATTTAAACATTATTAACACATTAAATGCGCAAAAAGATATATAGAGAATAAAATGCTTTAAAAGAATAATAATCTTTAAAGTTAATAGCGAATGCAATAAGAAGATTTTAAAATCAAGTAATTTTTAAGTTAAGAACGTATTTATCGCAACAATTTTGCGTCGTAAACACGCAAAAATAATAATATACAATATTAAAATAAAGAGTAAGTTCAAGAACATAAAGAGAAAAAAAGCAAAAACAATAAAAAGATTATGCAAGATTATGTATTAAGAATTAAAAATTAATAAGATAACTTAACTTACAAGAAAGAGCGACAAAAAGAAATATCTTTTTATTGTAATATAAGTAGATTGCGCGAAGATAATAAACAAGTTAATTTAATATAACGTAATTTATAAATCGAATATTAAGATAACAAAATACTATAATACAAGTTGCAAAATAAAACAATACATAAAATGTTAAAAGTATAATTACTTAATATACGAATGCAAGAACAAGCAACGATGCACTTATTGTACGCGAGATTATCGCTTCGATTAATGTTCGCATTAATTAAATTTATCAAAATAAAAATGTAATATTTGTAAGAATGTTTACAAAGTATTTGATTTCAAATGTTCTAAAAAACAAAGCGAAAAACTAAGAATAAAAGAGACAACAAAGACAAAATTATTATATCACGTTATTAGAGCAATAAAAGCGAACGAAACAATAATTATCTTAATAATTTTTAAAAGCGCAACGACGTTCAATTGGACGTCGAAGAAGAGAACAAAACGCAAGATAACAATAATTAGTCGCTCGACGCAAGCAAGTCGCATGCAAAACACTCTTATAATAACAAAAAAAATGTAATTTAACAATTAATTAAGAAAAGACGCTTTGAAAAATCGTTAAGTAACTAGTTTATTCTAGTAAAACAAAATAACGACGAGATAATAATAATATCGTTATAAAATATGTCTTTTACGCAAGAAATACAAAACTAAATAAATATTAATATCGAGAATTATACAAAGCAATTTTAATAAAGACACAAAACGAGCTCAAAATATTATAATATAACGTTTACAAATTAAGAAATAAAATAATAATCGCATTGTTTTAAAAAAATTATATATAAAATTATAATATATTAATAATACAAAAGTTGTAACAATATTACGTTAGAGCGAAAATATACAATTCGAAGCGCGCAAGCTTTACGTTCGTAAATAATGACGAAAAAACATACTTTTACGTTAATAAACGCATTAATAATAATAACTAGCACAACACATAACATTTTAAAGATATAAAAATAATAACATTACAATTATGTTTTAATATTAACAACACAAGATATAATTTTGTTAACGTTTATAACGTTTACAATTTATCTTCAAATAATTATAATAAAATAATTGACAAAAATAGTTTTTTAACGATAAAGTTAATTCTACGCATGCAAGACAAAAATCTTATTGTAAAAAATTTTAATTTGCATTATTTCTTTTAAACGAGCTTTTTCTATTTTAGATAACATTTGTTTTTAAAGAATTTGTTAAATATAATGCGTGCGATCGACGCAATACTAGCTCTTTCTTAAGAAATTATAATAAGAGATTATTAAAACGCTTAAATTACGATTTAATTATTAAAAAACATTTCTACTAATATTAGATATAAGACTTAAAATATTTATTGTTTATAATTTAATTAAGTTTTAAACAATATTTGCAATATTATATTAACAATAATTATTGCAATTAAATATTATTTTTATCTATAATACAATTAGTATTTAATACAAAGATTTCGAATATTATTAAAATAACTCTATTTTTAGTTAACTATAGCAAGAAATTTAATCTCTTCGAAAAAGAGCAAAAAATCTTTGTTAGCTAAATTAGTTATTAAAAAAATAACAATACTAAAAAAGATATATAAGAATATCTTAAAAATACAAAAACAATTTGTTAAATATTAAAATAACAATCAAAAAACAAAAAATAATATTTGAATCAAAAAAGAGAAATAAAGTATATCTTTTTATAAAAAATCTTAAAACAAAAAAATGAAATAAGAAATTAAATTATATTAAAGTCGAATTATTTTTTGTTAAAAAGATATAAATATTAGTTAATTACAAATTCGATTTACTTAAGAATATTAAAGTATTTTTTATATTTTATATCTTATTATTAAAATTAGCAAATTTAATTATATTTTTATAGAATATATTTTATTTCTATTTATAAAAAGAGAAATAATATAAAATTAAGAAAATAAAAGAATGAAAAAATTAGAAATATTTTATCAAGTAAGAAGAATATTTTATTTTCGAAAATATATAAAAATTACTCAAGAATTTAAAGAAGTATTTTAATAAGCTATAATAATTTTGTTAACAATAAAGTTACTTACAAAAGCAAACAAAGTATTGAAAAATAATAAAACAAATAATAATAAATTAACAATTATATCGAATAGAACTTCGAATATTTCTTTAATATATTTAATATATTTAATATATTTAATTTCTTTTTTACTCTTTGTAATTTTTAGAATATTCTTCGATTTATATTATCTATACTTTTTAAACAACAAAATTAGTATTTTTTTTTGTTTTATTTTTTGCGCGATTCTTAAACGCAATTCTTTTATATTATTATTTAGTTTTTTAATCTTTTAAATAGTTTTATCTATTTCTTAATAATTAGAAGTTAAATTGCATATTTGATTCTTTCGATAATACTTTTTATATCTAAGATACTCTCTATTTATTCGATATAATACGTTATATAAGATAAAAACTTAATAAAAATATATTATAAAAATAATATATTTATAGCAACAATTAATAATAGAATTGTAATATTGTTTAGTAATTAACTTAATTAATTAGACTAATCGCGTCAATTTAGGAAATCGAATCGAATCTTAACAATTTAATTCGAATCGAATCGAAAGTTTTAACGATTCGATTTCTAAAGTTGAAATTAACAATTCGATTCGATTTCAAAAATTAAATTAAAAATCGAATCGAAAAATTGAATCGAATTGTCAAGACTATTATTTTTAGTAAATTTAATTATTTTTAGTAACAACTAATTAATAATTTAATAGAAATAGTTGATTTATTTAAATTGATTAATAAATATATTAGAAATTTCTTTTTATAAATGCATTACTACTAAGCATTATCTAGTAATTAATAAAAAATCTAAATTTAAACTTAATTTGTATTGTTTTTAATATTCTTAACATTCTTGACAATTCGATTCGATTTCTAATATTAAAATCGAAAATTAATTCGATTCGATTTAATTTAATTTCTAAAGTTAAATTGTTAATTCAATTTGATTTTAAAGTTAAGATCGAGTATTAAATCGACAATTAATCTACAATTAATATAGTAAAAAAAAAAAAATCGAAAAAATATTCTTAAAGAGAGAAGATAGTATTATAAGTTGTATGTTAATAGATACTATTTATTGTATATTGCTTTTTATAGATAATTAATATAGAAAAATTTGTTAACAAATTTAAAATAACTAAAATAACTTAATTTTTAAATATCTTAAATTTAGAATTAAAATAATTAAGATATTTAAAGTATTAAATATTCCAAATATCTTAAATCTTAAATAATAGAAAAATATATAGTTTTCGAACGTAACTTTCTTATAAATTTTATTTAATTTATCTTAAATTTTTATTTATTGTTATTTTAATTTATTAAACTATTTATAAAGATTTATTAAATATAAGATTATTTATTATTGCAATTCTTATTATTAAGTAATTGCTTATATTGTTTGCTAGAAAATATCTACAAATTTCTTTAATAACACAAATTCTTTCTAATATTTCTTACAAAAGTAATAGTATAATATTATAGAATATTACTATTAGTTTTATTATATATTAAAATATTTATCTAGAATTAATTTATTTAATACTATATATTTTAATTTTAATAAGTTTTTTTTTATATATTAGATTGTAGATAATTATATTACAAAGTACTTATATATAATATCTTTATATTTGTTGCAAGATACTATATAAAGTTTGTAACAAAATATATTATATATATATATTAAGTGCGTAGTATTGCGTATTTAGAAATTTAAAAGAATAATATATTTAAAAAGTACAAGTAGAAATCGAGAAATTATCAAAATATATTTAGCGATTAAGCTTTCTATTGTTACGAACTTTTCTCTTACTAGTTGATTTAAGCTAAATTGCTTAAATTCTTGACATACTAGTAATAATATATTTGACATATATTAGAATACTAACAATTAGAAAGTCTAATGCAATAAAGCAACTATTAATATAAAGTATCTTATAAGTTGGCACGATGCACTTATTCACATCCATGTGACTTCAGGAATGTCTCCAAGTCCTGGTCTAAGGTAATTTGAGGGAGTGAGATCAATGCTATGACAGTTTATCGTTTCAGCTACGAATGTTTACCTGATGATTCAGTTCGTCTGAATTCTGACTTTGACATCTTTCAAGATTGCCAAGGATCGAGTGTATCACTTCGTACCGACGCATGGGATTCGTAATCCGCGGCCGCAGCTTGATAGGGTGATTGGCGCGATGAATAAAGACGTGCCGTTGTAGATGTATGACGCGATTTAGTAAATACGAAAGGTGACTGCCACTGAGTCCAACTCGGCTCAGGCCGATCACCGTCAGCCCTGTAGGGCTGAGACGAAGGAGGTGCCTGTACCGTATGCAGGGGTCCCGTGACAGCCAACAGCCATTGCGTAAAAGTGGATCCCCCACTATGTTTTCTGGGCTGAAATTGAGCTCCGAAAGCCACGTTTGGCCGAGCTTCTTTACGTTCGTAACAGCTCAGAGGAAGGTCAGAGTCCTTTTCTGCACAGTTAGTAGTGTTGTTATTGTAACAGTGGGTTTGTTCTACGCTCCTAGCTCGGAGCATAAAAGGGGTGCTATTCAAGACCTCGGTCGCTAGTTACCGTGATAGATGGTAAGAGTGCGTGTTGATGTCGAAAGACGTCAATCGCATCGCTAGCGGCCTAGCCTGATCAGACCTGAAGTACTCGTTTTCACCTATTAATGCAATCCACCTATCAATGCAGCGCGCTAGTAATTTAGGGGCAACATTCAGGGTTATAGGGCTTAGCCCTAGATCTATGCACCTAAATCACTAGCGCGTTGCATTGATAGGTAGATTGCATTAATAGGTGAAAACGAGTAGCGGCCGCAGTCAGGCTTACTCAGATCAGCGTTAGCACTGCCCCCACCCGAAGCTGGCCGACGATCTGGAAAGCTGAACAGTCAAGTCTAATTCAGTCGTGTGGTCGTGGATCTCCGAGAGAAAAAGCCTATTCTTGAACTTTACTCCTTCATATACTTATGCACCAGGGCGCTGATGAATCATGGCCCGTCATGCTCAGAGTTCGGCGCAATCCATCCTGCTGCCTCCGACCGATAACTTTAGGGCCCTGACCATATTATCGAGTATCAGACCTATGAAGCGGACCCTATCTCGAAGAATTCTCGCTCAATAAGAGACACTTGCACCATGGTTGTCCTACTCCGGCCAATGCTTGTTGCTGCCGCTGTCATCAAGGGGAGCGCTTCCCTACCCACCAGAACCCAGGCCGTTCTGAGCAAAGCACAAGCATCTGAGCTCCCAGACTTTGGTGTTGGATTTGATCTGACGGCATCGTATGGGTAAGTTTTGCAAATCACGGCCTGGGAAGCCTTGGGATTGACGTGCTTGCAGCACGGCTGCGGTGAGTTTTGCAAACGGGACCGTCGTACCTATTGCCAATGTCACTGCCGAAGATCGTTACAACGAGGTCTTGCAACGATTGTCTCTTGTATCCTCACAACATCTACTGTAAGCGTCGACCTCATCTCTGTGCAAGCCATGAGTGATAGAGAACTGACTTACATATAGACCACCGTATCAAAATACGGGCGATGCTTGGAGAGACAAGCCACGTGAGGCCCTACGCAGCGCCCGAAAAGCCATGGGTATGCCTGCCTCCCAAGACGTCGCCTGCCTTGCGAAAGTGCTTTCAGATCTCCGCGCGCGGGTCGAGGAGTATCTGGGTGAGCCCATCCAATCCGCAGGTGTGACGACACCGCATCTCGTAGCCTTGTATCAGGAAGACCTGCAGGATGCCTTCGAGTATGTAGGCTTGCGCTATCTCAAGTTCCCTGTCAGATACGATATCTTGTACGAGACAAGCGCCGCTTTTGCGGGCTATGGCTACGATCTATGCTCTGACTACACCGATCGAGCTGCGTGCAAGAAAGCGCAACATGATATGGATTCGGATGTTGTTATGGCGGTCTTGTACACACGAACTGCTCTTACGGTCGCCTTTTCGATCACAAAATCAGCATACTATCTCTACGAGTCAGACAACAGACATCTTTCGAACTTCACTCTCGGATACAATGCTCGAACCCAGTGGGCCACTGAAGAAGACTATTGGAGCGAGGTTGAATGGAGCCTCGAAAAGCTCATGAAAGAGAACCCATACTATAAGCGGCCAGCCAGGGTTCTGTTGATGGGCGATTGTGTTCACGATGCAGAGTTTACACGGAGACTCGAACAAGCGCTCAGTAGACAAATGCCTGATATGCCGGAGATATTAAGCCAGGACTCTCAGTTTGTTGCTGCCCAGGGAGCTGCGGAATTAGCCAAGCGGATTTCTTACGACCCTTACAAGAGCTCAATAAACCATCACGAGTGCATGTCGCTTGTCAACGAACACACTTGGGCAACTGCCATCAATAGCTGTGGAGTTTGGGCAACACAATAGTGTGGAAACAGCAAGAAGTGCATCTGTTCGCTGTGAATGCTGTTGGGATGGTCTAGCCGGTCAGACCCGAAAGTGGCAAAAGAATTGGCGCTTCTATAATGTTATTAGACTACATACGCCACCAGGTATGACTCAGCGCACGCATTTGAAATCTACAGGACGTCCTATCTCTCCAGCTTCCCATTAAGGATGATGCCAGCAATTCAGCTTCGGAGATCGGCAAGGATGCCAGCAGTACAAACACCAAGATTACCACCTGACCTTATATTGACGGTGTTCGAACACGCGAATGATCTGTCGACACTCAATGGGTTGATCGGCGCATACCCTACGTTACTGGGACCAATGCTGGAGCCGCACTTTGACACCCTGGTCTTTGGAGCTTCGTGGCCGGAAGAGCTCCGCCAGTATGTATACACTATCCTGCTGGCAGAGACAAGAACACCAACAAGTGTTCAGGAACTCAAAGTCCTGATGGCGGACTAGCTAGAGGGCTCGGGTCCTAGATTGTTTCCTCCTGCTCTACCTCGAAACCATCGGACCTTGAAAAGGCTCGCATCTCTGACCGACACCATCAATTTCTTTGTTCGTCTCTGTGTCGCGACCTACCTGATGCACTTCCCGCCCGAAAAACAAATGCCTCCGTCCCCCGGCGAAGAATTGCGGATTAGGCGTGCACTGCTGCGCTTCCAGCTCTATACACAGCTCTTCCACCAGCCAGAGGCCACAGATGAGATCGCCTCCGATCGCGACTGGGAACAGCGTCACCTGATGGAGCAGCATTTCTGGACCAGGTTCGAGAGTGTTGAGTAGGAAGAATGCAAGTGCATCTATAGCCTGCTATATTACTCGCTCACACACCTGCGTCCCATCATCCCATCAACCAGCGAAACCTCCACTTCACAGTCTCCTCCCTTCAAGTCTAAGCGTCGAGGCTTGCCTTTACTGAAACTGGTCTTCTCAGGCGCGCCTCTATCGCCACTGGCTTCAAGCTACGCACAGCGTTTCATCGAATACGCCTTCACTGGGTTAGAAAAGGTTGATCCGCATCATGGGAATTACTTTCTTCCTTTCCATGACTTCCAAAACCACAAGGAGCGCTGGGATCGGGCGAAACGATACCGACCATCAGAAGCTCATCGAGAAGCGAATTTTGGGGTGTGGATTGGGATAATGCCCAAGAAATACCACCCTGTCGTCAAAGACGCCAACAGAACGGCATTGAGACTGATTGGGTATTGCTTTTGGGATGAAGGGAGGACGGACTGGCGGCCAGAGGTGTTTGGTATATCCTTGTCGAAGATGAATATCAGTCCAATCGATCTGTACAGTACTGGGGCAGCTAGCTAGCTGAACTGGTCTTAAGGACCGCCCATGCTGTGTGTTCCGTTGAAGCATGAGTGGTCACTCGACTAAGTGATGCGTATCATTGGCTCGCCTGCCTCGGCCCCAGACATCCATACCGAATACAAATCAATAACATAATATCAAGTCTAACCTAAACCCGCATCTCAAGCTCATCTCAAGGCTCATCCTTGCCTTGCAGTCGAGAACCCAGATCCTGAAACAAACAAGACACGGTACATTCCAGCGACTCAAATACGCAGCCATAGCGTTATCCCATCCGCCGCAACGAAGTGAACACTTCTTTGGGAGCAATAAGATGGAGGGGAGGTACATACAGCACCATGGTTCCAAATGGACTGATTGTATTGTTTTCAAGAGAAATGCAACAAGATTTCGACGGTTGGTCGCGCCTGGATTTTGGGCGATTGTGCGGATTCAATGGAATAGCTAAGGAGGGTCGATGCGAAGGAATTGGCTGCGTAGTTTTGAGTCCCTCTCTTGTTCTTTTTTTTTAAATAATATACAATGTGTGAAAAAGACATCTATAAGAACAAATAGAGAGGAAATCCGGTGTCACAGAGGTATTCATGCCTCTTTCGTATAATTACTCCTACTTCGTGGGAACGAGTCCCTCGCAGACCTGTCCAAGGGGCGTGTCTTATTTCAACGTGTAACAGTGATTCAGTGTGTACTCTTCCATAGACCGATCGTGATCCTTATAAGACAATATCAGCGGAGTGAAGATCCGCTGGCGAAACATCCCTTGTGCCCCCTAGTAAGCCAATTAGAAAAGGGGATCGAGTAGACATCAGCGACGAGTTCGTAGTCCTGAGCGATGCTACCAGCGTTGATCCCTGGGAAAAAAGCCAAAACCACGATCTACAGCTCAAAGCAACCACACACATCGCAAAATTAGAAAGCAAGCATCAGCGTCTCATTCTCTGTACTCCAAGCAATCTTAACGCCGAGCCTCTCTTCTCTTACGTAGAACCCAGCCGCTTCCCTGGAGCCGACGTTGAATCCGAATCAACACTCCTCCAAAGAACAACCAATAAAAATATTGCTAAATCCCTACCGAATTCCACATAACCTCGATTCTCATCGCGAAAGAGTACGACCTGAACGAAGTCGTGGAGCGGGATATCTTTCCGCCTCGAGATAAAGTCGCCTATCTTCGATTGGCTGTTGGGGCGATGTACACACTTGCACATCAAGCTATGATAAACGGTATAATAGTCTCGATCTCTCACGATACCACGCAAGTAACAGCTGAGATGCCTAATACTATGGCCAGCTGGCTCCCATCGCTCCACTTATCGAGATTTATCTCTGGCCTACCCCCCACACAGCCACCGAAACCCACAATTCCTTACCCAACCCCCCTCTAAGAAGAAGGACAGGTCCAGCATCGACCCCCTCAACCACCTCATCCCCCGAGCCGTCAACCAGCCCCCCCCCCCCCACCCCAGGTATTTCGAAGTAATCCCCTAGTCT
>JAABUZ0100002983.1_pt1 | contig 26477 bp, 28 predicted proteins | sample 5562091 | NCBI WGS metagenome assembly JAABUZ01 (sample SAMN12813069, study PRJNA571459) | rock metagenome | isolation source: Antarctica rocks | place: Antarctica: Victoria Land, Linnaeus Terrace sud | collected 2015-12-21 | reverse complement strand
CTTCGCACAAGCGGCGCGGGGACTGGGCATCGAGGTCGCCTTCTCGCAGCTGCGCGAGGACGACAACATCCCCTACCTCCTCGTCACCCGCAACCCCAACACCCTCACGCCGCATGTGGCGCTGGGCCTCCCCGAGGCGTAGTCGATAGGTGATAATCAATGTAAGATCCCACCGTTTCTGATAGTGGTGGCCAAGTTACTTCCAGGGTTGTGCTCACGCGTCGAACGGGGCGGATAGAGGAGTTGGCTAGAGCGTGGTCAGGGGTGCAAGCCGACTTCGCCACCACTATCAGTTGCTGGGCGCTATCCCATCGTTCTTGAGCCACAAATCCCACAGTTTCTGAGCCAGCCTGCAGACGCCTCTCCAGCGAGTGTGAAAAGGGCTGTCTACACCGTGTTCAGCGCGCGGATCGGCGTAGGAACTCTGAGATTCTATGCAGGGTGGCGCAGGTACTCTGGGATAATCCGCTCATTATCTGTGGGATTTCAGCGTTGCCCACGCCTAAGATCGGTGCACCAACTGTGGAATCTTACAGCAGACCGCGCCCGCCTGCAATTTCTGCGCCCTCGCCCTCGACACGCACGCATTGCCCGACGGCTACGTCCTCCGTTACCCCGCCGACGCTCTCCTCACGTCGCTGCCTTCGTCGCCTTCGAACGCCGCTGCTGCCCCTTCTTCCGCTTCGCCCTCGTCCTCGACCCCGACGACGGCCCCCTCACCATGACCATCACCGGCCCCCAGTGCCACGGCCATCCTCACCACCGAGACCGGCATCCTCTAACCACACCCAGGCCGCCGCGCCAACAGCCCGCCCAGGTCGCCCTAGCCATCTGTTCGCGCGCCGCCACGCGCAGACGCCCCCAGAGGCACACTGGCACACTGCACCTACCACGCCCCCGACACCCGCCTCCAGCCACCTCAGCGCCGCACACGCCGCCACAGCCGCCCCGCGCCATGGTAGGCCGCTACCACGCCCGCGCACACGAGGGCCTGTGTAAGGCGTCACGATCGTTGCGCCGTTGGCGTCACGTTCGCTGCGCCATCCTTCACCCACCCCTGTTTGCCACAACGTTAGGCCTCATGTGACGCTCAAAATAGCACCCGCCCGCCCTCACTCCGTGCCCGACCTTCGTCCCCCGTTCGCGTGGATCGGCGCACCAATCGTAACGTTTTTCGTCTCGTCACGCTCACGAACGGCGCAGTGAACGTGACGCCTTACATCTTATTAGTACGCCGGCACGCTACGGCCCCCTACCCCCCACCTCTTTGGCCCCTTTCGGCAGGGGTACCTCGACGCCCCCTGGCCCCAACGGCCACGCCAGTGCGCCACGGCTCGTGCCGTCAGGCCGACGCCAGCTAGGGTGCGCGCACCACCGCTACGGCCCGCGTTGACGCACACGCGCCTGTTGATGTATACTCATGTTGATAAGTTCTTGACGCGAATTAAAAGAAATGGTATAGAAAAGCACCCCATGACCACCGATGACCTCTACCTCCTCGTGGCCGAGACCCGTTGCGCACACAGCCACCTGATCCTGGACGACGCCGAGCGCACCGGCCACGCCTGGACCGTCTACCTCCACGACCCCGCCCACCCCTGCACCTTTCGGGTCCCCGACTACCACGCCTTCCAAACCCACGCCCCGGCCCTCCCGCCCGCCTGGATCGTCCCCCAGACGCGCGCCGCACGCGCCGGCCATGACTATGACGCCGACGTGGGCGCCCTCACCCTCCCCGAGGTTGCCCATCTCCTCGCCGCCGAGCAGGACGCCACTGACGCCACCTGGCTGCTCCACGCCATCCACCGCGCCGGCCGCCGACCGCCGGGCGCGCCCGTCGCCTACCTCATCGAGCTGGCCGATCCCGCCACCGGCGAGGTCCGCACCGTCCCCTCCCTCGCCGTCTACCACCAGCTCCGCCAGGACGACGCGGCCACCCCCGTCGCCTGACCGTCCCCACCGCCCGGCGGGCGACCCCGGCCCATCGTCGCAGCACCTGTCGGACCATTGGAGAGAGACCCATGACGTTGCTCATCCTCGTCGCGCTCGTCCTGTTCTGCCTTGCCCTCGTCGCTATGTTCGTCGTCCTCGTCGGCCACGTCCGGGGCTGACACCGCGCGCGTCCGTGGTCCGCGCCCTGCATACGGGAGACCCGCGACGCCTACGCGCGCACGTGACGGCTGCCGCTAGGCGCTGTGAGTGAGAAACCGTGCCCCCCGTGGAGGCGCGGAAAGGGTACCGATGGACGCTGACGAGACCGCCGAGACCGCCGCGCAGGGAACCGTGTTGAGCTTCGTGGAGGCCGCCGCCGCGCTCGGCCTGCGCCCCGCCACCGTCACGCAGGACATCCTCCGCGGCCAGCTTGCCGCCATCCGCGTCCCCCACGGCCACGCCACCCGCCTCTCTGTCGCTCAGGCCGAGATCGACCGCTACCGCCGCGCCTCCCGCGGCGCCCAGGGCTGGCACAAGCGGCGGGCGCGCGTCACAGGGCCACCGCCGGCATGAGGCGCATGACGCGGAGCGCCGGCCCGACACCTTGGACCGACGCTAGGTCCTCCTCCTGTGGTACTGGCCCCGCGCCCGCGGCCCCTACATCCATCTCGGCCATGGCCTCCCCCGCGCCCGTGTCCTCACCGCCGCCCTCGCCGTGCTGTTTGCCCGTACTCTCGCCCTCCTCTCGTGCGGCCGTCCCGCCCGCGGCTGGTACCTCCTCGCTGCGGCTTCCATGTCCGCCTAGCCCAGGGTAGGGGTAAGCGCCGCTCCCCGTTAGCCATCTGGCACGTTCCATGCGTCCCCACGTCTGTCGCGCCTGCGCGCGAGGACGGTTCATCCTCCTCGCCCGTCCGTGCGCGCGGCGTCCTCCCCTTGGCGCCTCAGCGGGCGAGATCGACGCGTCCCCAGCCCCTAGCCCTTACGCGTGAGTTGAGTCCGCTGTCCGCCCAGGCAGGGCGCGTCCCTATGACGCGCACGCCAGGCACCGGTGACAGACCCGCGGGCACGACGATTCATCGAGGAGGAGACAGACATGGCACACAACGATCGGACCCGCACACGCGGCGCGGCGCTTGGGCCGACGCCGGCGGATAACATGACGGCGGCGCCCGTTGAGACCGTCACTGACGGACCGGAGACACGCGAGACGACGACGCGCCCCGTGTCGCAGGTGATGAACGTGCCGACCGATCGGGTGCGCTGGGGGCCAATCTGGGCCGGCCTGCTCGCCGCGTTCTTCACGCTGCTGGTGTTGAGCCTCCTGGGGCTCGCCATCGGCGCGTCGACCGTGAACGCGGGGCAGGCCGCCCAGGGCAGCGGCACCCAGAACGCCGGGTCGTACTCGGCGATCTGGGCCGGGATCAGCGCGATCCTCGCCTTCCTGGTCGGCGGCTACGTCACCGGGCGCACGGCGGCGGTGCATGAGCGCGGCTGGGCCGCCCTCAACGGCGCGCTCGTCTTCCTGTTGGCGTTGCCCCTCCTGCTCTGGCTGGCGAGCCAGGGTTTGGGCGCGCTCATCGGCAACGCGAGCCATATCGCGAGCGGGCTCGGCATCAACCTGGGCCAGCTCAGCGCCACGGCGACCGGGGCGGCCAGGAGCATCACGCCGGCACAGGCGCAACAGGCGGCGGACACGGCACGCAACACGGCCTGGGGCACCCTCGTCGGGCTACTGCTCGGCTGCGGGGCCGCCGCGCTCGGCGGCACCCTCGGCATGCGCCACGCGGCGCGCGACACCCACGCCACGGGTGTCGCCGCCTAAGCGGGGTGCACCGCGCGGACGGGGCGCCGCTGACAGGGGCGCCCCGTCCGCGCGTGGATCAGGGGGAGGCACACGCGACCGCGTGAGACACTCCCCGGCTAGGAGAGGAGGCCCGATGATGACAGGTCACATGACACCGCTACAGCAACTCCTCGACCAGGGGCAAAGCCCCTGGCTCGACAACATCAGCCGCGCCCTGCTCCGGGACGGCACGTTCCAGGTGCTGCTCGACCGGGGCATCGTGGGCATGACGAGCAACCCCAGCATCTTCCAGAAGGCCATCGGCGGCTCGGACGCCTACGATGACGAACTCCGGCGGCTCGTCCGCGCGGGCACGAGCGCCGCCGACATCTACGACGACCTCGTGCTCGACGACATCCGCGCCGCCGCCGCGCTCTTGCGCCCCGTCTACGAGCGGACGGGCGGGCGCGACGGCTACGTGAGCATCGAGGTGGCCCCGGCGCTGGCCGACGACACGGAGCGGACGCTGCGGGAGGCGCGCCGCCTGTTCAGCTACCTGAACCGGCCCAACGTCATGATCAAGATCCCCGGCACGCCTGCGGGCATCCCCGCGATCCGCCAGGCCATCGCCGACGGCATCAACGTCAACGTGACGCTCCTCTTCGCCGTCGAGGGCTACCGCGCGGTGGCCGCGGCCTACCTCGCCGGCCTGGAGGAGCGCGCCGCCGCCGGCTGGTCGATCGGGGGCATCGCCTCGGTGGCCTCGTTCTTCGTCAGCCGCGTCGACACGGCCGTGGACACGCGCCTCGACGCGCTGATCGAGGGGGCCGGCGACGCGGCGCGCACGGCCGCGCTGGGCGCGCTCAAGGGCACGGCGGCCATCGCCAACGCGCGGATCGCCTACGCCGCCTTCGGCGAGGTCTTCGCGGGGCCGCGCTGGGCGGCGCTGGCCGCCAAGGGCGCCCGGACGCAGCGCCCGCTGTGGGCCAGCACGAGCGTCAAGACGCCCGGCGTGCGCGATGTGCGCTACGTCGAGGAACTGATCGGCCCCGACACGGTGGACACGATGCCCGACGCCACGATCGCGGCCGTCCTCGACCACGGCGTGGTGCGGCGCACGCTCGACGCGGATATCGCGGGGGCGCGGGCCGCCCTCGACCGCCTGGCGCGCGCGGGTATTCACCTAGACGAGATCACGGAGCGGTTGCAACGCGACGGCGTGGCGCAGTTCGCCGCCGCGTTCGACGATCTCAACCGGACGATCGCCGCTAAGCGCGCGGAGATGCTGGCACCCGCGCGCTGAGGGTGGCACGGCTGAGAGGAGGGGTGTGGGATGACACGGACGTTGCGACAGGGCGCTGCAGCCTGTGTGGACGGCGCCATCGGCGGGGGGCTCGCGACGGTGGCGATGAGCCTGGTGATGCTCGGCGCGCGGCGGGTTGGCCTCGTGGGGGAGCTTCCGCCCGAACGCATGGTCGCGGTGGCGCTCGACGCTGCTGACCAACGGGCGCGGAAGGGGCGGGCGCGCGACGCGCTGGCGGTCGTGTTGCACGTCGGCTTCGGCGTCACGACCGGGGCGCTTTTCGGAATCCTGTACCGCCGTCTGCACCTGCCCGTCCCGGCCCTCCCACAGGGCGTGATCTACGGGAGCCTCGTTTGGCTGGTCAGCTACATGGGCTGGATACCGGCGCTTGGCCTGATGCCGGTGGCCACGCGCGACGAGCCGCGTCGCCCCGTGGTCATGGTGCTCGCGCACGAGGTCTATGGGGCGGTGCTGGGCGCGCTCGTCGGATACCACCCCTGGCGCTGGGGAGCGCCGTCGCCGCACCAACACGCGTCGAGAGAGTCGTAGAGAAGGGACAAGGACAATGGCGATCCGAGGGATGCTGCTGGATGTGGACGGCACACTGGTGCTCAGCAACGACGCGCAGGCGCGGGCCTGGGTCGAGGCCTTCAAGGCACATGGCCGCGACGTGCCTGTGGAGAAGGTGCGGCCACTGATCGGCAGGGGGGGCGACAAGGTCGTGCCGGAGCTCGCGCCGGGGCTCAACGCCGAGGACGGTGAGGGCAAGGAGATCGCCGACACGCGTAAAGAGGTGATGCTGACAAAGCTTGGCCCCACCCTCCAACCGGCCCCAGGGTCGCGCGAGCTGGTGCAACGCGCGCAACAGGAGGGGCTCACACTCGTCGTGGCGAGTTCGGCCAGCAGCGAGGAATTGGAGACATTGCTGAAGGTGGCGCGGGTCGACGACCTGCTGCCGGAGCGCACCACCATGGACGACGCGGGGCAGTCCAAGCCGGCGCCGGACATCGTGGCGGTCGCGCTCACGAAGAGCGGCCTGCCGGCCCCGGAAGTCGTCATGCTCGGCGACTCCCCCTACGACATCGAGGCGGCCGAGAAGAGCGGCGTCGGGACGATCGCGCTGCGTTGCGGCGGCTTCTCCGACGACGACCTCAAAGGGGCGCTGGCCCTCTACGACGACCCGGCCGACCTGCTGGCGCGCTACGACGCCTCGCCCTTGCGGGAGGCGTCGCGACCGGCGGGGACCGAGGTGCGCGGGGAGGCGACGCCCGACATGGAAGAGGGCGGGGTATGAGCGGCGACGAGGGGGCGCCCCGCCCGGCGCCATCCCATGACCATGAAAAGAAAGGGACGGAAAGAAGGAGGTGAAGTGATGAGCGCGACACCGACACCGACACCGACACTGGTCCTCCGTGTCGACCTGGACGATCGCTACCTGGACCGCCTACGCCAGGGGTTCCCGGAGGCCGATATCCGCGTCTGCACGACGCCGGAGGCGCTGCGCGCCGCGCTGGGGGACGCCGACGCCGTGATCGGCGGCCCGGCCCTCACCGCCGAGGAGGTGACGGCGGCCCCCAAGCTGCGCTGGGTCCAGGCCACCATCGCGGGCGTCGAGGGATTCCCGCTCCCCGCGCTGGCCGCGCGGGAGATCGCCCTGACCAACTTCAGCGGGATCGCCGCGCCCAGCATCGCCGAGCACGTCCTCGCGCTGATGTTGGCCTTCGCCCGTGGGCTGCCCGCGCTGCTCCGGCGGCAAGACCGGCGGGAGTGGGACGACAACCACGCGGACGCGCCGCCGACGTTCGAGCTCGCGGGCCAGACGCTTGGGGTCGTCGGGCTGGGCGACATCGGGGAGGAATTAGCGCGGCGCGCGCATGCCCTCGGCCTGCACGTCCTGGCCGTCGACCGCGACGCCGCGGGCGGGGATGTCCCCGCCTACATCGAGACCCTGTGGCCGAACGAGCGTCTACCCGACCTGCTGACCGACGCCGATCATGTGGCGCTCTGCCTTCCGCTGACATCCGCGACGGAACACCTCATCGGGCGCGACGAGTTCGCGCGGATGGGGCCGGCGGCCTATCTCTACAACGTCGGACGCGGCGAACTTGTCGACCAGGACGCCCTGGTCGCGGCGCTACGCGACGGCACGATCGCCGGGGCGGGGCTCGACGTGGCGACGCCGGAACCGCTGCCCGCCGACTCCCCGCTCTGGGAGTTGCCCAACGTGCTGATCACGGGCCATACGGCCGGCCAGACGCCGCTGTATTGGGAACGGGGCAGCGCGCTCCTGATCGACAATGTGCGCCGCTTCCTCGCCGGCGAGGAGTTGCGCAACACGGTCGACACGGGCGCCGGCTACTGAGGCTGGTGGAGATAGCGGAGATAGAGCGGAGAGGAGGGGACACGATGGGCATGAGGGACGAGGAGGAAGAGGATGCGCCCGATGGCGCGACGGTGGCGCGGCTGGTGGGCGACCTCTCGCCGCGCGCGCGGGACCTGGCGCTCCAGGGCGTCACGGCCGCGCGCGCGGCCGACGCGGGGGACCCGTTCGGCTACCTCGGCGGCCTCGTCAACATGCGCGCGCTGGAGTCCGACGATGACGATGACGACAACGGTGATGCGGTACTGGCGATGGACGTGACGCCGAACGCGCTCAACCGCTACGGCTACGTGCACGGCGGCATGCTCTTCACGCTCGCCGATTATGCCATGGGCGCGACAGCGCGTCGTCTCGCGGGAGAGGAGGCCCGCGCGGTCACGTTGGAGGCTAAGGCGAACTACCTGACCAATGTCACGGAGGGCGGCGTCATCGCCCGCTGCACCGCGCTGCACCAGACGGAGCACCTGATCGCGCTCGAGACGCGCATCACGGACGCCGCGACGGACGCGCTGATGATGGTCGTGACCGGGACCTACTACATCATCCCCCAGGAAACGGACGACGCGGACGGGGACGGATAAACAGGTGCGCAACCCGTGGGCGTCGACGGCGACGCACGGGAGACACGCCGCGCGATAGGTCCGCGGACGCGCGCAGGGCAACCGGCGTGACAAGAAAGAGGGAGGGATGGCGATGGCACAGGACGCGCAAGCCACGGGGCAACCGGACGGTGAGGACAGCGTCCCGGGCGTGGACGAGGGGGGACTGCGGGGCGAGCACACGCCGTACGCGGGCGGCTACGACCGCCAGCCGGCGGACGAGATGGTGGCGATCGACGCGGCGCACGGGCACGCCGACACGCCGGGGGCGGGGCCGAATAGCGACGCCGACACGCTCGTCGACGACCCGCACGCCTCCCGTGACAATCGAGCGTGACGCCCGGCGCGCGGGAGCGGGGCGCGCGAGCGTCGGACGGATCGTGCCCCGGGACACAACCTGTAGACACAGCCTTTAGGGGCGGAGGGTGAGACGATGAGCGACGATGGACGGACGGACGCGGCCACGGGTGGCGGTGCTGACGAGTCCGGTGCGCCGGACACGGACGCGGCGGGTGGCGCGGGCGGGACCGCCGCGCCGGGCGGTGGGACCGAGGGCGCGGGGGGGACATACCCGGCCGAGAAGCTCGACCTCGGCGGCGGGACGAGCGACGGGGACACCCCGTCCACCGACGACGGCGGCTGACGCATGACGCGCCGTCCGCGAGAGGCTCCGTCCCCTGGCGCCTCCGCCGACGGGGGGACAGCCCCCGCCACCCCCGACCGTCGCCGGCGCCCGCTGATTAGAACAGCGGGGTGCCGCCCGTGACGCCGATGGTCTGGGCGGAGACGTAGCTGGACTCCTGGGAGGCCAGGTAGACGTAGGCGGGGGCGAGTTCGACCGGCTGCGCGGGGCGCTGCAGCGGCGACTGCTGCCCGAACGAGGCGACCTGCTCCGGCGGCATCGTGGAGGGGATTAGCGGCGTCCAGACCGGGCCGGGCGCGACCGAGTTGACCCGGATGCCTTTGGGCGCGAGTTCCTTGGCGAGGCCCTTGGTGAAGTTGACGATGGCGGCCTTGGTCGCGGCGTAGGCGAGGAGCATCGGCTCCGGTTGGACCGCCTCGATCGAGCTGGTGTTGATGATCGTGGCACCCTCCCTCAGGTGCGGCAGCGCCGCCTTGCACAGGTAGAACATCGCGAAGATGTTGGTGGCGAAGGTGTTGTGGTGGCTACCGTCGTCATCCGTGCGGCGTATTTATTATTACTGCCGCACGGATGACGACGGTAGCCACCACAGGACCCGCGCGCCTACGATGTCATGGACGAGGCGGCACCGTTGTCTTAATGGCACCGTGCGCCCAGTGGCCACGTCCCACCGTCACCGTACCGCTACGTCGTCCCCGTGACGCGGCCCGACGACGTGAGCGCGGGCTCCCGACGTATAGCGCACCGGGACGCCTATTGCCGTGACCCCGGCCGGAACATTGCGCACGACGGCCGCGCACGCTCCTACGATCGACCAGGCACCGATCGAGCAACCGGGACAGACGGTCGCGCCAATCCCGACCAGCACCCCCTCGCCGATACTCACCTGGCCGGCCAGGTGCGCGCCGGGGGCGATGTGCCCATAGGCCGCGACTATGCAATCGTGGTCGACCGTCGCGCCGGTATTGATAATGACGTGATCGCCCAAGATGGCGTCCGGGTTGACCACGGCGCCGGCGGCGACGGTGACGCCTCGGCCGAGGCGCGCCGACGCCGCGATGGTCGCGCGCGGGTGAATGGCGTCGCGCCACAGCTGCTGAGCCGCGGGCCCGCAGCGCTGGACGACCCCGCGCCGCTGTGCGGTGTCCCCGATGCCGAGCGCCAGGCCGCTGGGCTCGTAACGCGGGTACGACGCGATCGCGCCTAGTATGGGCAAACCAAGGCGCGCTTGGCCTTGCAGCAGAGGGTTATCGTCGAGGAATCCTAATACGGGCACGTCCTGGCACAGTAGTATGTCGGCCACGACCTTGCCATGTCCGCCCGCGCCCAGGATCAAGACCCCGCCATGCCCTCTCATGAGTCGCCCTCGACGCGCTGGTCGTGGCCCCAGAACTCGCCCATGGTGACGTGGCCTTCGTGGCTGACGTGGGCGCGCCGCGCGACCTGCCACACAGTGCAACACAGGATGGACAGGTCGAGCCGCAGCGATTGGCGCGCGACGTACTGGCGATCCAGGGCGAATCGCTGCTCCCAGGTGAGGGCGTTACGGCCGTTGACTTGCGCCCAGCCGGTCACGCCCGGCTTGACGTCGTGGCGGCGCATTTGCTCGGGCGTGTACCGGCGCAGGTAGCACGCCAGCAACGGGCGCGGCCCCACCAAACTCATGTCGCCCATGAGCACGTTGACGAGTTCGGGTAGCTCGTCGAGGCTGGTCGAGCGCAGGACGTACCCGAAGCGCGTCAGGCGCTCGACGTCGGGCAGCGGCCGGCCCTCGGCGTCGACGGCGTTGGTCATGGTGCGAAACTTGAGCAGCGTGAAGGTTTTGCCGTACTGCCCGGCGCGCTGCTGACGGAACAGCACCGGCGCGCCCAGTTTCAGGCGCACCATGATGGCGACACCGGCCAGCAGCGGCGCGGATAGCAGCAGTAGCGGGACGGTGAGGGTTAGGTCAAGCCATCGCTTGCCCCAGTCTTGGTAGAAACGTCTACCCCGCGATCCTCTGCCTAGCGTGGCGTGAGTAGCGGGGATCGTCGCCGCGCTGGCGCCGCGATAGAATAGTGTGATAGATGTCCAGGACCTGCCGGTTATTTTCCACGCCATTAAAGAGCCTCCTTGCGCGTTCCTGTCCTGCCCGCGCCATCGTTTGTGTACGCGCCGGATCGCGGACGGCGTCCAGGATCGCCGCCGCCAGCCGCGTTGGGTCGCATGGCGGCACGAGCCAGCCCGTCTCGCCGTCTACGATGAGGTCGGGCTGACCTCCGACGTTGGTGGCGATCACCGGGATACCCAGCAGTTGGGCCTCGACTGCCGTGGCCGCGACGCCTTCGGTATGCGACGGCTGCACGGCGATGTCCAGGTCGGGCAGTAGCAGCGGCACGTCCGCACGCGTGCCCAGGAAGATGGCGCGGTCCCCACACAACCGCCGCGCGTAGGCGCGCACCTGGTTTTCATAGGCGGCGTTGTTCCAGGCCCCTCCGATAAAGACGCCGCGCAGGCCTGGCCTCTCGTGTAGGCACAGGGCGAGCGCGTCGATCAGGTCTTCGTGCCCCTTCAGGCCGCGCGTCTGGCCCAGGTAGCGCTTGGGCGCGTACATCAGCCCGACCATGCCGATGAGCGTCGCGTCGTCGTCGAGGCCCAATTCCGCGCGCAGGTAGCCCGGCTCACGGTCTGTATGCTCGTCGAGATCGACGCCGTAGTCGGACACAAAAAGGCGGTCCGGCGCCACGCCCGACCGGCGATAGCGCTCGGCGATCCAGTTGCAGGTACCGATCCAGTAGTCGGATGGGCCGGCCGTGGCAATCTCGGCCCGCCGGTAGAAACCGTGCTCGAGGTGCAGCGGGCCGGGCACCTGGAACACGCGCGGGATAGGGCACGCCCGGCCGAGGGCGAGGCGCATGGTGAGCGTCGTGCCTACATGGTAGCTGTGGATGATATCCGGTTGCACTTGTGACACGATGGCGCGCAACTCCTGGCGTACCCGTGGGAAGCGCCACGGCGCGCGCACGGGCAGGTCGGGCGCGAGGGGATGGACGACGGCGCCCACGTCCCGGTACTGTTGGACGCGCGGCCCGTCGGGCGGGAGCGCGATGTGAACCTCGACGCCCAGCCGGACGAGATCGCGCGCCTGCCGCACGGCCCACGGCGCCCCAACCGACGTTTTCGACAAACCCAATACTCTCATTGCCGCTCCCTTGTGTCCAGCCACTCGCCGGTGTAGTCCCGCACCGCGCGATAAAAGGTTAATCTGCGCGCGTGTAGCGCCTCGTCGTGGTACATTCTAGCGCGCTCCAGGTTGCGGGCGGACATACGAGCCATGCGTTGCGGGTCCGTCACGACCGCACGGATCGCGTGCGCCAACGCCGTGACGTCGCCCACGGGCGCCAAATCTTCCGCCGGCAACAACTCGGGGATGCCGCCAACGCGGGAGCCGATGCAGGGAAGTCCCCGCGCCATCGCTTCGATCATCGCGCGTGGCAGCCCCTCTGTGCGGGAGGGCAACACGAAAATATCGCTCTGATCGAGTTGCGCGCGAACGGCTGCCCCGGCCGTGAGTTGACCGCGAAACGTCACGCGCTCTCCAAGCCCCCTCGCGCGTGCCCGCGCCTCCAACTCGGGGCGAAATTTGCCGTCTCCCACCAGCACCAGCCGCATGTCTAACCCGTCGCGCACGAGCGCCGTCACCGCGTCGATGAGCACGTCGGGCGCTTTGTACATCTGGGCGAGCGAGCCGACCGTGACGACTGTCCATGTGCGCCGATCACGATGGACAGGTCGCGGGGCTGCCACGAAGGCGAGATCAGGGAGCTCGACGTCCGAACAAGATAGCGAGAGCGCGCCGGGTGCAACGGGGTAACGGCCTTGCAGCGTGCGCTCGGTCACGTAGGCCGCCACGCGCGCGTCGCTACATTGTCGCCGCATCGATCGGGGGAACCACCACCGGAGGAATGGCCGCAGGGGATGGTCGACCGAGCCCGGCGCGAAGACATCATAGGGGTCGCCCAGCACCTCCACGCCGAATGGGTGTCCGGCGCGTCGCAGGGGAGGGACGAGCGGAGCGGCGATGGTCGACGGTAGGCGGAGGATAACGGCCTCGTGCGGGCGGACAGCCTGGCGGGCGGACCGCCGGACCGCGCGCGCGCGCCGTAGGTATTGCCACGGGCCAAGATAATACGGGATAGGGACGAACGAAACGTGGACCCCCGTGGCCCGGCTCCATCCCTCGGGAACGATAGGCACATCGCGCACGCGCGCCAGCACGCGGACGCGGTCGAACACGTCCAGGTAACGTGTCCAGAAGGAGTAAGCGAACATCGTTTGCGTCCACACCTGGCCGTCGGGGGTGCGGTCGAAACGGTGCTCAAGTGAGACTAGTACGCGCACCGGTCACCTCTCTAATCGTACGCGCGATCAGCAGGGTCGCGCCCAACAACAGAACACCGAGCAGGATCTGTAGCGGAACGGCGGTGAAGTCGTTGCGTACTTCGAACAGCAACGGGACCAAAACCGCACCGAGCATGACATCACGGACCGGAGTCGCCGGCCAGAGATCCATGCGGCCAAGTAGTATGCCAATGGAGAACATAATGAGACAGACGCCTGGCGACCCGAAGTTGCGGTACGCCTCCGCCACAACCGAGAAGGCGATTGAGCCGGCTCCACGCATCTGTGCCAGCGAGGTGAGCACGCGCGGGTCCTCTTCGGCGGGGGGTAACTTCCAGTCGCGCGCGGGGAAGAGCCTGGTGATCGTGCGGTCTAAGGGCGCCCAGTAGCTCGCGCCCATAATAAACGGGTCACCCGTGTCGTGCCAGTACACGGCCTCCGACAGTGGGCGCAGCGAGCTACCAAGCTCCGTCAGGCCGGCGAGTGGGCTGCCCGTGGTGACGGTGGCCGCCGAGACATTCTGCACCCCGACCTGGCGCACCTGACGCAAGGCGGCGATGCCGCTCAGCGCGACCAGCCCTATCAGTAAGGCCATTCTAGCTGAGAACGGACGCCTCCGCTTGGCGATAATGACGAATATCGTCAGGATGGGGAACAGCACGAAGCCGCGAAACCCCAATGGGAGAGCGATGAGCGCCCATAGGGCGAACACGGTGAAGCCGGCTCGTCGCAGGCGTGAAGGCCGGGCGGCGGCCAGGCAAGTCGTGCCGAGATTGATACCGTAGAAGGCGAGGGTTTGGGGTGTGCTCTCGCCGACGACGGAGAGGAAATTCTCGTATCCGCCGATCAGGATGCCGACGCCGCCGGCCCGCACCGCGATGATTAGCCACAGAGAGACCGAAACCAAGACAAGCGCTAATCCCGCGGTGGCGAACGGCGCATAGACAGATAATCGGTCCGGCGGGACCCGGCCGGTGGTCCGTGCGCCGAGCAGTAGCGCGACAATGACGCCGGCGGCGCACGACACGATACCGATGGCCGCCAAGAGTACCGCTTCGTTTGTGAAGGGCGTGTAGAACCATTCTTGTAGCCAGTCCATGAAGGCGCCGTCGCCAAGCGGCAAGTCCAGGCCGTAGATGGCGGTCAGGCCAAGGTGAAAAATGGTCAGCACGATGAGATAGACGGCGGAGGCCGACCACAGTCGCCGCGGTGAAACGCGCACGGCCATCAACACAGCGGCGACCGCGCACAGGGACGCCACGTTCGCGGCGCTGGTAAGCGGCAGCCGCCGCGCGTCGACAGCGTACAACAGGCACAGCAGCAAGCCCAGCCCCAGCAAGAATAGATGGGGCAAGATAGCCTCGATGGTAGGGCACGCGGCGTCGGCGTCCGCGTAGGCGCGAGCCGGTGTTACAGTGCGTAGCATAATTCTGTTTGTCCGTCGTAGACGCGGCAATGCATCGCGCGGAAACGATCCAGGTTCATGGAGCTAGCCGCGAACGCGCGCGCCCCCGCCGCCCTTCTAAGCGGGTCGTCGCCCGCGGCGATGAGGGTAACGGCGACGTGCGCCCATTTTTCATCGCTCTCCGTCAGCGCCAGACGATGCACATTGGGGCACTGCGCGGCGATCTCGTCCATACCGGGGATGTCGCTGGCGAGCACGGGTGTTCCGGCCGCGCAGGCCTCCAGGACAGCTCCCGCCAATCCTTCCCATAGTGAGGGGAAGATCAGGAGGTCGGAGGCCTTGAGCAAGCGCGGCACGTCCTCGCGCCGCCCCGTAAACACGACGCGATCGGTCATGCGCAACGACGCTATGTGGGCGCGCAGCGCGCGCTCGATGTCATTTCCGCCGCGCCCGACCAGTAGTAGATAGGCCGATGGATCGGTCCGCGCGACGCGGGCGAAGATCTCGACGAGGCGACCGTGGTTTTTCTGCGCGTCCATGCGCCCGACGTGAATGTATAGCCGGGAGCTCGCCGGCAGGCCAAACTCGGCCCGCGCCCCTAGACGGTCAGGCGGCGGCGCGAACGGAGTCAGATCGATGCCGTTGTAGATGACCTGGCAGCGCGGATCAGCGTGCCAACCCGCCCCCCACGAGGCCGCCATGGCGGCTTCGCTCACGGCCAGCAGATGGGTAGAGTGACGGTCCATCAACTGTCGCATGACCCGCCGCTGCAGACGCCGCCGTATGTTGGCGCCGTGTCCATCGCTGCAGGTATGGAAGTGGGTAATACGCACCGGCACGCCCTCGTGGGCGGCCAGGCGCAATAGGTAGCCGGAGAAGAAGTGTACGTGTGAGTGCACGACATCGAAGCGCTGGCTTCGCAGTAGCCGGCGGAAGCGCCACGGGAACATTGGATCGAGGCGCTCGTCGTAAATCGCGCCTCCAAGCGCGCGGATCTCGTCGTCGAGGTCTCCCGGCTGGCCGGCCAGCGTGCAGAAATCGAACTGGTAGCGCGTGCGGTCGATGGAGCGCATCATATCCAGGCAACGCATTTCGGCCCCATCGCGCACCATGCGCCCGAATATGTGGAGTATCTTGACGGGTTTGACCGGCGGCCCTGCCAGTGGCGTCTCATGGCGCGGGACGAGCTGGGATACGTGATCAATCATGTGTACGTTTCTACCTCGACTGCTTTTGCTTTACGCGTGTCTCGCGTGGCGCCGCGCCGTCGCAGCATGCGGGCGATAATTAAACCTTTGAGGGGCAGCTGAATCGCGGCGCCGAGGAGGGTGACCCAGGCCGCTCCGACCAACCCGTGCGCCGGGATGACGAAGGCCGCGCCCACCGCCATGACGACGACCACTACCACCGAGATCGGTACCTGCACCTTGAAGCGCCGCGCCGCTGTGATGGCATACCCGAGAAAAGACGCGAGGTAGCCGACGCCCGACGCGACGAGCAGCCACACGAGCACGTCGGCGTGGCGCGCATAGTCGGGCCGGTATAGCAGGGTGAGGATCGCGTGTCCGGTGAGGATCGCGACCGCCACGCCCGCGAGGCCAAGGGCGGCGCCAACGCCGAGTAGCTTCAGTAGTAAGGCGCGGAATGCGGCCATATCGCCCCCGGCGTAGTAGCGCGATAAACGCGGACTGACCGCTTGCCCCAGGGCGTCTGTCACCGTGGTTCCCGCGACGAGCACGTACGCCAGCGCGCCAAATATCCCCAGTTGTTTATCGCCGAGATCGTGGTCGACAAAGTAGCGCGGGATGTTCGCACTGAGGGAGATGAGCATCATGACGAGTCCGACCGGCAGCGCGAGCAGGGCGAGCTTCGTTAGGCGGGGCGCGTCCCAGAGCGGGGAGAGAACATGCCTTTGGAGGGACATACCGCGAGGAGTCCTCCTGGGTGGAGACATGCCCCTCTCTACCGCCCCCTGTAGGATGTGCGCGCCGTTGCGCACATCGTAGCCCACCAGGACTAACGCCCATACAGCGGCCAAGGCAAGCGTGCTCCAGAGCACGCTGTGCGTCAGGTACAGCACGCCCGCCAGCGCGGCCAGCGAGAATAGCCCTTTCATGATCATCGACATCGCTATGCGGTCCATCCGCTCGTGCTGCTGTAGCAATCCATAGAACACATCACTGATCGACTCGAAGGCTTTAGCCAGACCGACCGCCAGGATAATGAGCGCTTTGTCTTTGCCGTATCCCGAGAGGAAAGTTAGCGCCGCGATAATCAGCAGCGCCAGCGGCGTGGTAAGGAACCGCAGCCCAAGGTAGTGTCCGAAGCGATAGTCACGGCGCGCGTCGGTCGCTTGGACGGCGCGCAACTGCAGATTTGTCAACATCAGCACGGGCGCCGTCACGGCCAGACCGAGTACAAACTGACCGGCCATGGCCTGCGAGCCGAGTTTGGTTAGCGCGACGAGCATGGCCCATTGGCAGCCGCTATAGACAACGTTGCCGGCGAAGGTCCAGGAGAAGTTGGCGCGTAGCGATAGGACGCGCGCCGCCGCGCCGGTCGCTGTCTTATCGGCCGTCGCCAACCGTGACGCTGATTGCATGGTCTACTGCCCTACCCATGACGAGATAACACTGGCTTCCGTCGGATCGTTGGCAGGGAGGGCAGTCGCTTGTTGGCTGCCCTGGTCCATCCGCGCCGGCCGAGGCGCCGGCGTGAAGGCCGTTTCGGGTGGTTCGACGCTCGAGGACGAGGTCGAGAGGACGCCCGGCGCCGCAGGGTAGCGACGCTGCAACGTGTGCTCGGTGACGTAGGCGGCGGGGCCGGCGCACTGCCGGCACATCTGGCGCGGGAACCACCAGCGGAAGAAGAGGCGCAGGGGATGGTCGACCGATCCGGGCGCGAATACGTCGTAGGGGTCACCCACGACTTCCAGGCCGTAGGGGCGTCCTTCGCTGCGCAGCGCCGGGTCGATCATAGCCGCGATCGGTGAGCCCAGGCATAGGATGATCGCCTCATGCGGGCGCAGGGCGTGGCGCGCCGCCCGCCACACCTGACGCGCCCGCTGCAGGTACTGGCGGGGTCTGAGGTAGTGGGGGATGGGGGCGAAGCAGACACTGGGGCCGGTGGCCTGTCGCCAGTCGTCCGGCACGGTGGGGACATCACGCACGCGGGCGAGCACGCGGACGCGGTTTAAAACCTCGAGATAGCGTGTCCAGAAAGAGTGGGCGACCATCGTCTGCGTCCACATCGCCCCATCGGGCGTACGATCGAACCGATGCTCGATGGATACTAACACGTTCATGTCACAGGCCTGCCTGCCGCAGTGAGCTGACCACGCCGTCGGCTTTGGCCTTTACCGGCTGGTTCAAGAGGAGCATATCCTCGGTCGGCGTGATCAACGTGCTATAACCGCGCGACGTCGTGCGCTGTTCGCTCTTGTTGAGGACGACGCCCAGCACGGTACCGGACACCTGCTGTAGGGCCGCGAGGGAAGCGACGATAGCTCCCCTCCTGGCGCGCTGCGTATCGGCAATGAGCACCGTTCCATCGGCCAGCCGATGCAGGAGTATGGCATCCGGAGAGGCCAGGATGGGCCCCGTGTCGACGATAACGACATCCGCGCGCGCGCGCAGCATGTGGATGAGCTCGACCATCCGCAGCGAACCGAGCAATGCGGTCGGATCGGGTGGAACCGCGCCCGCCGCGAGGATCTTGATATTGAGCGGGCCGTCCTGGAGCGGAGGATGCGCGCCACCTGGCTTGGGCGTCAGATATCCGCTCAGGCCATGATCGTTCGTCAACTCGAAGTAGTGGTGGAGCTGCGGATCGCGCAGGTTGGCATCGACGAGAATGACCTGTTTACCGGACTGGGCCGCGAGAATGGCGAGGTTGGCCGCGATCGTGCTCTTCCCCTCACCGTCCCTCGCGCTGCTCACACAAAGCACCGCCTGTCGCTCCAGCATGACCGTGTCGAGGCTGGCCCGCAGCAGGACGATGTCTTCAGTGAACCGCGTCCCCGTGGACACGGTCGAACCGCTCAACAATCGCACGCTATTGGTACGGCCGCCCGGCGTCAACATCGCCATCGCCTTGGATAGTGTTGCGTTGTGCAATCGTTGGGAGCCACGTTCGGGCACGAGGCCCACGACCGCCAGTGGCGGGACACCCAGGAAGCTCTCGATATCTGCCGGTTCGCGCACCCGGTCGTCTACCAGATCAAGCAGCAAAGCAACCCCCAAGGCGAGCAGGAAGCCGATGAGACCTGCCAGGGCCAGGGTGCGCAAGGGTTGCGGCTGGACGGGGGCGACTGGCACGGGCGCTGGCCCGAGCGCCGTCAGGGTCGCCGCCGTCTGCACCCGCCCAATCGTTATCTGCCGTTGCATATCGATGAGGCTGGTGAGTTGGTTTTGATACCCGGTGACGTCCTCTTGCAATTGTTGCACTCGTGTCGCTGTCGCCGCATTCGGGAATCGCGTTGTGCGCAGGCGGTTGAGTTGGGCTGTAACGTTCGCCAGTGTCTTGCGCAGCGCAGCGATCTGCTGGGAGACCTGCTGCCCCGCCGCCTGTACGGGCCGCGTCTGCAGGCGGTTCACGTAGGTCGCGAGGGCTTGCGCTAACTTGTCGGCGATAGCGGCCGCCCGTGTGGGGCTGCCGTCCTGCACCGTGATTTCCACGAGCGGGGTGTTGCGCACAACTTGCGCGTCGACCTCCTGAGCGAGGCGTGGGAGTGTCAGCCGAAGGTGGAGCCCATCGATCGTTTGCCGCAGTATAAACGAATCAACGGCAAACTCTCTATAGGTCTGGGCCAGGCTCGCGCTGGCGAGGGTGTCGTCGTAGCTCGTCGGTCCTGTCGGCTGCGCGCTGCTCACGAGCAGCCGAGTAGACGTTTGATAGACCGGCGGCGTCCGCTTACTGAACAGGTAGCCCGTGCCCCCTGCAAATAGGGCAGTGGTCACCGGGAGCCACCACCATCGGCGGAAAACCCGCCAAAAATGCAGTAGATTCATGGTCGGCCTTTTCATATTCATATTCATAGCAATCGTGCGCGGCCCTTTGGGTTGCCATTAGGAATTCGGACACCACTATGGCCTGTTGATACAGCGGCGGATCACCTCGATAACGCGCTCCACATCGTCGAGCGTGAGATCCGACCCCGATGGCAGACAGAGGCCGTGGGCGAACAGCTCATCGGATACCGACCCGCCGTAGTAGTCACAGCCCGCGAAGGCCGGTTGCCGGTGCATCGGCTTCCACAGCGGACGCGACTCGATGTTCTCGTCCTCGAGCGCCAGGCGTACCGTCTCGCGGTCGGTCCCGCATAGGTCGGGATCGAACGTCACACAGGTCAGCCAGCGCGTGTGCCGGCCATGTGGCGCTTCCGGCGCGAAGTCGATGCCCGGAATGTCGCCGAGCGCGCGGCGATAGTCGTCAAAATTGCGCCGACGCGCCGCCACGTGCTCCTCGAGGACCATCAGTTGCCCACGCCCGATCGCAGCGAGCACATTGCTCAGGCGATAATTGTAGCCGATCTCGGAGTGCTCATAGTGTGGCGCGGGGTCGCGCGCCTGCGTGGCGAGCTTGCGCGCGTGGGCGATCAGCGCCGCGTCGTCCGAAACCAGCATGCCGCCGCCCGCGGTGGTGATAATCTTGTTGCCGTTGAAGGAAAAAGCGCCGGCGCGGCCGAATGTCCCCGGCGCGCGCCCTCTGTAGCGGGCGCCGACCGCCGGGGCGGCGTCTTCCACGAGCGGCACGTCGTAGCGGGCGCACGCCTCCACGATGGGGTCGAGGTCGGCGCTTTGCCCGTACAGGTGCACGACCACGACCGCCTTGGGGCGGCGGCCACGACTGACGCGCTCGGCGAGCGCCGCCTCCAGGAGCGCAGGGTCCATATTCCACGAGGTCCGCTCGCTGTCCACGAAGACGGGCCGGGCGCCCAGATACACGATTGGATTGACGCTGGCGGCGAAGGTGAAGGTCGAGACCAGCACGTCATCGCCCGGCCCCACGCCCTGAAGCAGCAGCGCCAGGTGCAGCGCGGCCGTCCCCGACGAGAGCGCGACGGCGTGGGACGCGCCGACCGTCGCGCAAAACTCGCGTTCAAAGGCGTCGACATGCGGGCCGACCGGCGCGATCCAGTTGGTGTCGAACGCTTCCTGGACCAGCGTTCGCTCGTGGCCCGACATGTGGGGTGGCGATAGGTGGATACGTTGCCGCGTGGCGGGAATGGCGACCATTGGGGCTCCTCAAGCGATGCTTACAGCGGTCGTGGCGCCTGTGTCGGCCGCCAGGATGTCGTCCATCATGGCCACGTCGATGGCGGGTTTGTGCGTGGCAAGCCAGTGGCTATCGAGCATGGCGGCGCGCAAGAACTGATAGTTGTTGTAGTAGTCATCGTGGTACGATCCAATACTCCCGCTGTCCAGCGCCGCTCGTAAAGTCGAGATACTCGACCTCAAGTGGTGGATTGGACGAAACCCAAGCGCCGCGCGAATCTTGTCGAAGCGCACGCGGTAGTTGCGCCGGTCGACGCTGAGCGGACTCGTGGTGACGTCGGCGTCCGGAATAAGTTGCTTAATCGTCGCGCCGATATCGGACAGTTGGTGGTTCTGTTCGTTAGAGCCCACGTTGAAGACTTGGCCGGCGACTGTCTGTAAGGGTGCGTCGAGCGCCATAATCACGGCGCGCGCGATGTCGTCGGCGTGGACGAAAGGCCGCCACTGCTCACCGCCGTGTATGGTTATCGGGTCGCCCGCGACGGCCTTCGCGGTGAGGAGGTTGACGACCAGATCGAAGCGCGGCCGCGGCGAGTGGCCGTAGGCCGTCGCGAAGCGCAGCAGCACCGGCGCGAAGGTGTCATCGTGTAACGCCAGCAGCAGCCGTTCGGAGGCTATCTTGCTCTCAGCGTAGAGCGAGACCGGGTTCAGGGCCGACCTTTCGTCCAGGATGTCGTCGTTGGCGCCATAGACGCTGCAGGTCGAGGCGAAGATTATCCGCCGCACGCCGTTGCGCTTGCACAACGCGGCGATAGCCCGCGTGCCGTCCACGTTGATTTGGGTCGTGAAGTACGGATCGAGGGCGCAGGCCAGATCGCCTACGATCGCCCCTAAATGTACGACGGCGTCGACCTGTCTGAACGCGTGCGCCATGGCGTCGGGGTGGCGCAGGTCGGCGCGGATGAGTGCAAGGTTGGGATGGTTCAGCACGTCCCGCAGCGCTCTGTCGCCGTACAGCAGCGCGTCCAGCACGCGGACCTGCAGCCCACGCGCGAGCAGCCGTCGCACGAGGAGTGAACCGATGTAGCCGGCTCCTCCCGTCACCAGGACCGTCTCGTGGCGCCGCGCGATGTTTGCCTTGGGGCGCGTATCGTGGACGCGCGCCGGTTGCTTCTGTACGACCACCAGTCTTAACCTCGCTCTCTGAAGTGGCGCATACCACGGACCTATTCCGCGTATACGGCACAATGACTAATGACGCGCGGCGACGTTACCCAATCGGGACGGTGGGAAACCCGGCGCTGCGCCGCTCCCAAGCCCTATGATCGCTAGCCTGGATTATTCATGAAAACATTTATCGAAATGGATTGGCTGCTGATGGCGGCTTCCGCAGGCCCCAGAACCCACTCTGGTTGCCAAAATCGGTTCTGGAGCCGATTCAGCGGCCCAAAAGGATGAATATGCAGCTAAATGTGGCCGAATTGATTAGACAGAAATGTTCATGAATAATCCAGGCTAGGTTGCGTTCTTCCCCCTAACACTACATTGCTCCGTGAGGTTGTACCTGACTAATCGCGGTGCGGGAGTTAACATTTCTTTTAACAATCCGGCACCGCTTGTCTGGCGGCGTTACCCTTATGCTAGAGATGTGTGGTGGCCTGCTGGCGCTCAAGACGATTTCTTATGTTTATGTTCTGGCTAATACTACAACGTTACCTCGCTAGAATCACCCCTAGCGACCGTCAGACAAAGGGCCATCTCGCTGCTAAACTGAGCGATTGCACGCCTGCTTCCAGGTCGTTAGCACGGCCTCAGGAGACAAGTAACGTTGTAGTACTAAGAGCGTGTCCACAAACCCTCCGTGCTCAAAAGGTATTGTTTCCAAACCAACGAGGGCACAATTGGTGATTCCCTAGGCATCAGGAGGACGCGCACACCGCCATCGTGCCGTCCCAGGCGTTTGGAGACTGCGCGCGGGCGAGTTCGGCGCGTCGGGCGACCGCTGGTGGCCGCAGGATCGCGTCTTTTTTGGCAACATTGGACCTCGTGGTCGACCAAAAAGTAAGGTGGAAGGGCCGTGGGTTTGTGGACACGCTCTAAAGCTGGGAAGGAGATAACGCTTTGATGCGACATGAGGGCATTCCACGCCGTACCCGATCGATGCCCCCCGCCGCCGGCAGGCGCCTTATCGTCGCGCCCATCGCTTTCATCCTTACAACCACTATGCTGTGGGCGGTAGCAAGGGTATATTCAGCCCGTGCGAACCAGCCTGGAGCGTACCTCGGTACGTACTACGTGGCGCTGCACGGGTCCGATAGGAATCCAGGAACGCGGGGGCGGCCTTGGCGGACCCTCGCGCACGCGGCCGGCGTGTTGCGCGCGGGTGACACCGCTATCTTCGCGGATGGAGTCTACGACGAGACGCATCAAGCTGTAACACGCAACGACGGAACAGCGGGTGCGCGGATCACGCTACGCAGCGCGCGGCCCGGCGGCGCCGTGATTCACTGGCAAGGCATGCAAGAGGTGTGGGGTAAGTTGCAAATTCACAACTCGTACTGGACCGTCGAAGGCTTCGAGTTGACCGAGGACGCCAAGGGGACCGATTCCCAGGACGTGTTACTGTTGGTCGACGGCAACTATCCTGACGCGGCGCATCACCGGGCCGCCTATGCGCGTATTATCGGCAATACGGCGCACGGGGCGTACGAGAAGTGCTACAAGCTGTACAAGGCTGACCACGCGGTGGTCGATGGCAACACCTGCTACGACGTCACCCACGACGGTATTGACTTTGTGCAAGGCGATGATATCCAGATTAGCCACAACGATATCTACCACATAGGGCGTGCGGGCATTTTCTCCAAGGGCGGCGTGCGTTCCGCGCGCGTTTTTGGCAACTACGTACATAACGACGGCGCCTATGTGCGTGTGAGCGGCTATCCCGCCGCCCCGCAGGGGATAGAACTTGGCGATGAGACCGATGCGGCATCCGCGCTGTGCGCGACAACGCGGTGCTACGAAGAGTGGAACGGCGTCGCCTGGGATAACGTGGTCGTCGCGAGCACCCCCGGCGCTATCGATACCGCTTACGCCATGTATGGATGCAAGGACTGCGCCCTCTACAACAACGTGGCTATAGGGGCGCGGTTCGGCGTCGCGCTACGCGCGTCCGTGAGCGACCGCGCTCACGGCTGGGGGTGGGACCCTACGACGGTCAATCCACGGGTGGAGAACAACATCATAGCGGGTTCGACGGTGAGCGCCACGACTATCCCCAGGGGCGAAACGTCGGGTTCTGTCGTCCACGACTACAATCTTTGGGACAATAACCCAAGCCAACCAGCGGAGCCGCACGGCGTCTACGCCGACCCGCGGTTTGCGCGGGCGCGGGATGACTGGCGGTTGCAAGCAGACAGCCCAGCCATTGGCAGGGGGCGGTCGATAACGTTCACGGGCTATTTTGGTGAGCGGATCGACGTGTCGCGCGACCGCGCCAACATCGTGCGCATGCTCCCGTGGGATATAGGAAGCTATGCGCTCAATCTTACCAAGCATATCAACCACGATCGCTCCTAATGGCTTCGTCGCCAGGTAGATAGCGCGCGTCACGTTAAGATGGACGAGATATGGGCATAACGAACATAAACGCACGGGAACTCGCGGTTGGGATCGTGAGCTTCGCGCCTCCGTTGCGCCGATGCGTTTCGCGCCGGACGGGTGGGACGAACTCAGCGCGCTATTGCTACACCGTCTGGTTGAGGCACATGCTCATGGCGCACGCGAGCGGTTTGCCGACCCACGGGGGGACGGTCGCGGAGTTGGGGCCGGGTGACTCGTTGGGTGTGGGCCTTGCGGCTCTCTTGTCGGGGATGACGACATACTATGCGCTCGATACGGTGTGCTACAGCAACCCTCAGCGCAACATCGCGATATTTGACGATTTAGTGGCGTTATTCAGCCAGCGCGCGCCGATTCCGGGGCAGGATGAGTTCCCACGGGTGCGACCGCGGCTCGACTCCTACGATTTCCCGTCGCATATCCTGACCGATGACCGTCTTGCCGCCTCCTTGAGCCCGACGCGCCTGGACGCGATACGCAGAGCGATCGTGGCCCCGCTGGGCCTGACGACCGGCGCGGATGCGCGGCACGGCGCCGCGGAGGTTGGCCTGGCGTACATCGCGCCGTGGACCGATCCGACGGTCATCGATGCGGGGTCGGTCGACATGATTGTGTCGCAGGCCGTATTGGAATACCCCCCCGACTTGTCGGCGACGTACACGGCGATGGACCGTTGGCTGAGGCCGGGCGGCTTCGTATCACACTCCATCGACTTTAGCTCCCATGGACTGACCGCGCACTGGAACGGCCACTGGGCCTGTTCCGACGTCTACTGGGCGTTGCTGGTGGGCCGTAGGCCCTACAGATTGAACCGGACTCCCCACTCGGCGCACGTGGAAACGCTACGTGGATACGGCTACGCTATCGGCCATGACATCACGACGACGGAGGTGGGGGGCGTCACCCGCGCGCAACTGGCGCGCCGCTTCGCACATCTGTCCGATAGCGACTTGGCTACACGTGGCGTCTTTATCCAAGCCGTCAAGCCGGGGTGATCCGCGCGAGGTCGGCGCGCTACGAAACCGCGGCCATCAGCGCCGCCTCCGCGTCGGTGACGACGCCTTCTAGCCACGTAATTTCGTCGCGCAAGCCATCTTCTAGCGACATGATAGGGGCGTAGCCAAGGTCATGCCGCGCGCGCGTGATGTCGGCGTACGTGTCGCGCACATCGCCCGCCTGTTTCGGCGCGTAGCGCGTGTCGAGCGCGTGACCACTCAAATCCGCGATGAGCGCCAGGGCGTGATTAAGTGTCACGCGCGCCCCACCGGCGATGTTGTACGTTTGGCCGATGGCCGCGGGGCATTCAGCGGCCAGAATATTGGCCTGTACGATGTCGCCGACGTGGGTGAAATCGCGCGTCTGACGTCCGTCTTCATGGATCGTGATAGGCTGCCCCGTCAACGCGGCCGTGATGAAGCGATGGAAGGCCATGTCAGGGCGTTGCCCGGCGCCGTAGACGGTGAAGTAGCGCAGCGCGACGACAGGGACGCCGAAGTTGGTGTGATAGAGGGCGCACAAATGTTCACCCGCGAGTTTAGTCACACCGTAAGGCGAGACCGGCTGTGGGGGGGTCGTCTCCGTGATAGGCAGCGCGCGCGCATTGCCGTAGATAGAGGACGAGGACGCATAAACGACGCGGCGAAGGCGCGCGTTCGTGCGGCACGCCTCTAATAGCCGCTGCGTGGCGAGGACGTTGTGGCGCGTGTAGATGTCGAATTCATCACCCCAACTGGCCCGCACACCTGGTTGCCCCGCCTGGTGAAAAACGACGTCGACGCCGTCGATGAACGACGGCAGCGACGTTGTCAGGAGGTCGGCGTCGTGCAACCTGAAGCGCGATGATGGGAGGAGTGGCGCGACGTTGCGTTCCTTGACAGCCCGCGGATAGTAGTCGGTGAACGCGTCGACGCCGACGACCTCGTGGCCGTCGGCGAGGAGTTGCGCGCACAGATGTGAGGCGATGAATCCCGCGCATCCGGTCACGAGACAACGCATAGTCCAACCCCTCTCTTGCGTTCAATACACGGCCGGCGCGACACGCGGCGGAAAGGGCGGCGTCACGCTTTTGTGATAGATATAATGGTCACGCCGCACCTGCCCTGCGGATACAACTTTACCCTTTCCAGGTACGGTATAGCTGACCAAACACGGCGACGAATATAACATTTTGGTAACCTTCATGGGTGGGCGCGGGGGGGGGGGCGGCCGCCCCAAGG
>JAABUZ0100002982.1_pt1 | contig 26479 bp, 30 predicted proteins | sample 5562091 | NCBI WGS metagenome assembly JAABUZ01 (sample SAMN12813069, study PRJNA571459) | rock metagenome | isolation source: Antarctica rocks | place: Antarctica: Victoria Land, Linnaeus Terrace sud | collected 2015-12-21 | reverse complement strand
CTGACGGTGGGCTACTTCAAGACGGCCGCCGGCCGCCAGCCGCTGATCGAGCGTCACCTCGTGCCCTGAGGACGCGTGATTCCGGGGCGGCGCGTCAGCCGTCGCGAAAAGCCCCCAGCCGCGAACAACGCATCACCCGAACACCGCCTACCCCCAGAGCGCGAGGTAATTGGGCAGCAAGGGGTGCGTGACGGCGTACATCCTCGTGACCAGCGCGTAGCGATGCGCAAGCCCGTTGAGGAACGGTAGCGCGCGAGCCGACGATGTCGCCGTACTCCTCGTTCTCCATCAGGATCACGGCGATGTGAGCGGGACGCCCGGCCGGCAGCTGCGCCGGGGGACGGGCGTGCCTGAACCGACAGGGTCGAGCTCGCGCTTACGCAGATCGGCTCGAGCAACAGGATGGTGGTCGCTTTCGCCAGCACTGAGGTTTCAGACCAAACGACGGTCGTTCGCGGTATCTCGACCGCCTACGATGAGGGCTCGGTGATGGCCAGGAAGACATCAAGGTCGCCCCGCTGGATGATCCTGCTCGCCGGTCCAGCGCTCGCGCTGGCGATGGGCGGTTGTGGCGCCAGGCGGGCGCAGACCATGTCGGCGCTCCCCGCCGCCGCGGAGCCGGCCTTGGCGCCCCTAGCGACGGCGGCGCCCGCCGGGCGGAGCGTGCACGTGGGCCAGTTCCCCGAGGGGATCGTCGCCGACGCACGGACGGGATTGGTCGCCGTCGGCGTGCGGGATCCGGCCGCGCTCGTGCTGCTGGACGCCCGCGCCGGCGCGGTGCGCCGGCGCGTGACGATCCCGGGCGCCCCGCGCCATCTCCAGCTGGCCGGTCCCGGCGGTCCGGTGCTCGTCCCCGAGGAGCCGGTCAACGAGCTGCTCGAGCTGAGCCTTCCGAGGGGACGGTTTCGCTCGATCAAGGTCGGCGCGCATCCACACGACGCCACCGCTGATGATGGACGCGTATTCGTCAACGACGAGTTCGGCCAGAGCGTCTCGGTGGTGCAGGGCACGCGGGTGATCCGGCAGATCAGGGGCTTCGTGCAACCGGGCGGACTGGTGGCGGACGGCTCAAACGTCGCTGTCGTGGACGTCCGGGGTAACTCGATCACGCTGGTCGGCGCGCACACCCTGCGCATTGAGGGTCGCCTCGGCGCGGGCGCGGGACCAACTCACGCGGTCGCTGGTCGGGACGGGTGGCTGTACGTGATCGACACCCGCGGCGGCGCGGTGTTCACCTACGCCACGCGTCCCTCACTTCAGCGCCGGCGACGCTTTCGGCTCCCCGGGGCGCCCTACGGGGTCGCGATCGACCGTTCCCGAGGCCGCCTGTGGGTCACGCTGACCGCCAAGAACCAGCTCGTCGAGCTCGCGACCGGGGGTGGGGCCCTACGCGTGATCGGACGCTACGCGACCGGCCGTCAGCCGAACACGGTGGCGGTCGACGAGCGCGACGGGCGGGTGTTCGTGGCCGACTCGGATCCGGGCACCGTCCAGTTGATCGATCCGCGCCACTGAACGGCGGTCCGGGCGCGCCTCGCCGCGCTCGACTCGCGCCACTGAGGGACCGGCGTGATGGGGGGCGAGAGCCACGGCACCCCTCCGAGCACCGGCAGGTGCACCGCGACCATGTAGGCGGTGGCGAGTAGGGCAGCCGCGGGCAGCGCGCGACCGCGGGCCAGCGCGGCGAGCGGGAGCAGCCAGACGAGATACCACGGCGCGAGCGAGGCAATCGCCGCGATCAGCGCCACGAACGCCCAGCCGGCGCCGGTGATCCAATCGCCCCCGCGCCACGCCCAGACGGCGGCGATCAGCGCTGCGACGCCGGCGGCGCCCGTGCAGGCGGCCCGCACTCCGGCGCCGCCAGGCCGATCGCCGTCGCGACGGCGGCGCTCGGCCAGCGGCGCTCGAGTATCAGCCCACCGCGGACCTGGGTCACGGCGCTGTGTGCGGTGTATCGAGGCTCAACCGAGCAGCGCGCTCATGTCGCGGACGGCCCGCAGCGTGCCGATGGCACTGCCGCTCACCTTTGACCGACCGGCCGCGCGTGGCCGGTAGGTGACGCTGACCTCGCGGATGACCCACTGCGCGGCGGCCGCCTTGAGCACCATCTCGAGTGGCCAGCCGAAGCCGCGGTCGCCCAACTGCAGCCTGAGCAGCGCCTCGCGGCGCACGGCCCGCATCGGTCCGAGGTCGGTGAGCGGAACGCGACAGCGACGGCGAAGCTCGACGGCCAGCGCGCGGTTGGCGAGCCGAGCGTGCCACGGCCAGGCACCGGGCAGCGGTGCCCGAGCACCGAGACACAGGTCGGCGGTGCCGTCGACCACCGGGGCGAGCACCCGGGGGAGCTCGCGCGGGTCGAGGGAGCCGTCGCAGTCCATGAAGCACACCAGTTCCGAGCGTGCCGCCTGCAGGCCGGCGAAGCAGGCGGCGCCGAAGCCGCGGGCGGGCTCCCGCACGACCCGGGCACCATGACGTGCGGCGACCTCCGCCGAACCATCCCGAGAGCCGTTGTCGACCACGAGGGCCGCGAACCCGGAGGGCATCGCGGCGAGCACACCGGGAATAGCCTGTGCTTCGTCGAGGACCGGCAGGATCACGTCGATCACTGCGCGCAGGCTACGGGTCCAGAGGTTACGTGGTGCGAAACAAGTGCTCCGGACGCCGCCGGGCGGGCAGTTATGGCGTAGCGTGCGGCGAGTGTTCCTCGTCACCGGCGGCGCCGGCTTCATCGGCTCGCACGTTGTCGACGCGCTGGTCGCAGACGGTCACGCGGTGCGGGTGCTGGACTCGCTGCTGGCCGGCGCCCATCGCCTGCGCCCACCAGTCATCTCCGATCAGATGAGGACCTTCAGCCAATGAGCACGACCATCATTCCCACTGCCACGAGCCGCCCCAGACCCGGTCAACCAGCGCCGGAGCTGACGGTCGCGCTGCACGGCGGCGGGTCCTACCGCCTCGCCGACGCCCGGCCTGACGCGTTCACGATGCTCGTGTTCTTTCGCGGGCGCCACTGCCCGGCCTGTCACGCACAGCTGCGCGAGCTCGGTCGCCGACTCAGCGAGTTGACCGAGCGCGGAATTGAGCTGCTCGCGCTCAGCGCCGAGACTGCCTGGCGCACCGAGCAGCTGGTGCGGGAGTGGGATCTGGAGCACGTGCGCATTGCCGGTGGGTCGTCCGCGGCTCGACGATCTGCTCGGGCGGGATCGACTTCTGGACGGCGAACGCCTATCCGGCCCGCGGCGAGGCGTGATGCACGACGCCTCGGCGGGGGCATGTCCTGCGGCCCTCCGTGGCGCCCGAGCGTGATCGTGCTTGCCGGTCTTGCGTAGGGGTGGCAGGAGCAGATGGGGATGGTCGAGACCCGGGTGATCGACGGGGGCACGCGGCCCCGGGGGGCGACCGACGCGGGCGCGTGGACCCGGGGGGCGACCGACGGGGGCGTCACGGAGGCGACGAGCGAGACGGGGGACAGCGCCGGGGCGGACGCGCGCGATGGCCGCCGGTACGCGGCGCTGCGGCTGACGGGCGAGGGGCTGCTGGTCGCCGCGGTGAGCGTGTTGTGTGCAGCGTGGGTGCTGCGCCTGTGGCGAGCCGATCTCGCGCTTCCGCTGCGCTACACGCCGCTGGACGACACCAAGTTCTACCTGATGCTCGCCAAGGGGATCATCGAGCACGGCTGGTATCTGAGCAACCCGAGCCTGGGGGCACCGTTCGGGCAGCATCTCCAGGATTTTCCGCAGGGCGCGGACAACCTCAACCTCCTGATCATCCGCGGGCTGGGGCTGTGCAGCGCCAATCCCGCGTTGGTGATCAACCTCTTCTTCCTGCTCACGTTCGCACTGACGAGCTTCACGTCCTACGTCGTGCTGCGTCTACTCGCGGTGAGCGGCCGCTCCGCGGCGGTTGTGTCGGTGCTCTATTCGCTGCTGGCCTATCACTTCTTCCGCGGCGAGCCGCACCTGTTGCTGTCGGCCTACTACGCGGTACCGCTGGCGGCGTACCTGTTTCTCGCGTTGCTCGCGGAGACGTCACTGTTCGCGCGAGGGGCCGGGCGAAGCCGGGCGGGGAGGGTGCCCACCTCGGCCTCGAGGGGACGGTCGGCTTGGTTGCCGGCGAGGGTGTCAGCTCGGCTGTCTGCGAGGTCGCCGGCCTGGCTGTCGGCCAGATCGCTGGCGACGGTCGCGCTGTGCGTGGTGATCGGGTCGGAGAATCTCTACTACGCGACCTTCGCCGAGGTGCTGGTGGTGGCGGCGACGGTCCTGGCCCTCGTGCTGCGTCGCGGCCGGGCCGCGCGGCACGGACTGGTGGTTGTCGCGCTGGTGGCGGCGACGCTCGGCGCGAACCTCGCGCCGAGCCTGATCTACCGGGCAGTACACGGTGCCAATCCCGTGGTGCAGCGATCGGCGGCGGGAGACGAAGCCTCGAACGAGGCGCTAGCGCTGCGAGTGGCCAATCTCGTCCTGCCCGCCCCCGACAGCCGCCTCCCACTCCTGCGCCACCTGGCGAGCAGCTATGACCACGCGATCGCGCCCGGTTACTGCGAGGCCTGCTACGCGAGCCTTGGCACCGTTGGTACGGTGGGCCTCGGGTGGCTGGCGCTGTGCGTGCTGGGCGGGCTCGCGGGCGCCACCGGGTGGTACGGCGCGCGGCGGCTGTTCCGGCACGCGGGAGCCGGCGTGGCGATCGCGCTCGTGGTCGGCAGCGTGGGAGGCCTGTCGACGGTGTTCGAGCGATTCGTGACGCCGGACATCCGGGCTTGGAACCGGATCTCGGTGTTTATCGCCTTTCTCTCGCTGCTGGGCACGGCGCTGCTGCTCGACTCGCTACTTGGGCGGCTGCGAGCGCTGCGGTGGGGGGCCGCGCTCTCGGCGCCCGCGCTCGTGGCGGTGCTGGCGTTCGGCGTCTATGACCAGACCAGCGGCTCGTTCATACCCGCGTACTCGGCGGTCGCTCGTCAGTACCGCAGCGACGGCGTGTTCGTCGCCCAGATCGAGACGCGCCTGCCCCGTGGCGCGAGCGTGTTCCAGCTTCCCTACGTACCGTTTCCGGAGGGGTATCCGCTGAGTCGGCCCGGGGGCCAGGTCGCCACCTACGCGACCAAGTACGAGCCGTTGCGGGGTTACCTGCATTCCTCCACGTTGCGCTGGAGCTACGGTGCGATGAAGGGGCGCCCCACCGACTGGTCCGCCCAGCTCGCCGGTCAGCCGCTGTCGTTCGTGGTGGCTTCGGTCGCGGCGCTGGGTTTTGACGGCCTTTGGGTCGACCCGGCGGGTTTCGAAGCGGGCAAGGCGCATCAGGTGCGCGCCGCCCTGCGCTCGCTGCTCGGCGCCGCGATACTGGTGAGCCCCGATCGGGATCTGTGGTTCTACGACCTGCGCGCCTACCGCGCGCGGCTGCAAGGCGCAGCCGGTCCGGCGCCGCTGGCGCTGCTGCGCCAGCGGGCGCTGTATCCCCTGCGCACGGCCTGCGCCACGGGCGGGCTGACGCTCGTGAACCCGTCGGGCGCTGCGCGCGCGGTCACGCTGACCGCGCACATCCTCACCGGCCAGATGCGGGACACGATTCGCCGGCGGCTGGTGCTGGCGCCGGGTCGGAGCTTCGTCAGGATCGCGGACGTGCTGTTCGCGACGCTCACCGACGACGCGCTGACGCGGTTCGCGCGGGCCGGGGGCGGGTTGACGAGCCGGTCGGCTGGGGGAGCGCAGGCGGGCTCGTCAGTAGTGGGGCTGACCGGGCCGGCGTGCGCCTCGTGAGGTCATGTCAGTGGCCACGCACGCTTTCGTTTGCCGGTGTCAGGGTCGTGGCGCCGGACCGAGCACTCGTCGCGCCCGCGCCAGGCTCACCGCGTAGGCCAGGCCCGCGAGTGCGAACAGCACGCCACAGGTGATCAGGAAGCGAGCGAGGTACACGTTCTGGTGCAGGCCGCTGGCGACGTTGAACGTCGGGTTTCCCAGACGCAGGATCTCGGGGAAGAACACCAGGAAGATCAGCCCGCTCAGCAGTGCCGGCGCGCGCACGTAGACCCACCCGGGGGTGTGGTCGGGGGCCGGTCCGCTGCGTTGGGCGTGGCGCGCGCCGAATGCGATCCGGTCCAGCAGTGAGTACAGCGGCAGCAGCACGAGGTCGTGAGCGACGATCGCGCCCAGCAGCCAGATCAGGATCCGCTCCTCGTCGGGCGCCGTGTAGCTATCAAGCCAGCCGACGGCGCCGGCGCCGGCGAGCAGCAGGCTCGCGACGAGGGCGAGCAGATGCAGCGGGGTAGCGCCGTAGAGGCGGCGAAAACGCTCGGTCATGGCGCCGTGCGCAGGATCGGGTGGGGGAGACGGGTTGTCATCAGGCCCGCGCAAAGGTCAGCTTGCGGGCCCACTTGGTGCAGTGCACACCGGGGATAGCCGGTCCGATCACTCGCGCCGGGAAGCCGTGGTCGAGCGACAGGTCGGTGCCATTCACCTTCAGGGCGAGCATCGTCCGCTCGTCGCCCGTCTGCTGGGAGGACAGGGTCGCGGAGTCGAACACGCCGTTCTGGGCGATCGACGCGGTCTCCATGGTGAAACGACCTCCCACGCCGACGAGGGCCGCCAGGTCGCGGATCGGCACCCCGGTCCATCGCTGCGTGGTCGACCATCCCTCCACGCAGGCGATCGGCAGGTCGCCCGAGTGCTGGCGCATCGCCAGCAGCTGCGCGCGCGACAGCTTGATGGTGCGATGGCCTGCGATCAGCTCCAGGCGCCACTTCGATCCGACCCGGCCAGGGGTGATCTGAGCCGCCGCCGCCGTGCGGTTGATGGGGAAGCCGTTGGGTCCGTCGCCGTGCTGGTTGCGCGGCGCGAGGAACGCCAGGCCCCGGAGGGGTCCCCCGATCGACTGCCCGGCACCCTGCACGAGCAGGAACAGCGAGCCCAGGCCCACGCCGCCCAGCAGCGTCCGCCGCGACATGCTGGGGGCGGCCGGCGCGATGGGGATCAGCTCGCTGGCGACGGGCTGCTCGGATTCCGGTCGCGTCTGGCTCAGGTTCTCCCGCAGCGGCGCCAGCGCCCGGTGGGTGCCCAGCGAACGGCGCATCGTTCCCATCTTGAGCGCGCTGTGCAGCAGGAACGCGGCGCTGAACACCCACGCGCCGTAGTAGTGAGCGGTGGTGAAGAAGAACCCGAACAGGTAGGCGTACTGAATATCGAGGATCCCGGTCGCGAACTCGAACAGCGCGCCGCCGACCAGCAGCGCCAGCGACAGCCGTTCGAGCAGGTGAGCCGGACTGCGCACGACCGGCCACTCGAACAGCTTCGGGATCACCGCCCACAGCTTGGCCAGCAGGATCGGGAAGATCGCCAAGCCGATCGTGACGTGCAGCCCCTGGGTCAGCGCGTAGAGCCAGCTCGGGTGCGTGGGGAACGAGAACAGGTAGAAGTCCAGCAGGCCCAGCGGTCGCCCGACCGCGTTGGCGCCAAGCCGTGGGTAATAGGCGTCGTTGGACAGGAATCCCGTGATCGCGACGATCGGAATCCCGATCAGCAGCGCGAAGCCGAGCACCGACGTCAGCCAAGGACCGCGGAGCGGGCTGCGCCAGAACGTGGATCGGAACGGGCCGGGCGGAGGGTGCTCCGGATCAAGCATGGCTGGACCCATGTGCCTCAGCCTTACACAGAAGACACCGGCGAGAACGAAATTCGCAGGGGGGTTAATTGACTGTTCACCTGGTTTGCAGCCTCGGGTCGCCGGCCGCGTTGCTTTCGTTTTTCGTAATGGGTTTGCCCCGATTACCCATTAGGTTGGTCACGTGCAACACGTCGCGCTGCTGGTGATCGCCACGGAACCGCTGCCGGGCGCGGCCAGGACGCGGCTCCGCCCGCCTTGCAGTCCCCAACAGGCAGCGACGCCGGCCACGGCCGCGCTCCTCGACACGCTCGCGGCGGTCGCGCTCACGCCGGCGCGCCGAAAGGTGCTCGTGTTCGGAGGCGACGCCCGCAGGTGGTGTCCGGATGGCTTCGAAGTGATTTCCCAGCGCGACGTCGACACGATCGGCGACGCGCGCGCGGTCGCGCTCCAGGCGCCCGACTCCCGGTTCGCCCAAGCGCTCGCGTCGATCGACAGATCGACGCCGGTCTGGGTCGATCGATGAACGCGCCGCCCGCCGCGCGCTCGGACAAGCATCCGCTGGCGCTCTACGGCGAGGGCCTGCTGAGCCCGGGGCCGGTCGCGGCACACCAGCAGGTGCGCCTGCGCGACGGCACGCTGGTGCCGCTGCCGCTCGAGCGCTACCTCGAGCCTGCCGACGCGACCGACGAGCTCCTCCTGCGTAACCTCGAAGGCCCGGTTCTCGATGTCGGGTGCGGACCGGGGCGCCACCTTCACGCGCTGGCGCTGCGCGGCGTGTTCGCGCTCGGGGTCGACCTCTCGCCGGTCGCGGTGCAGCTCGCCCGAGGTCGCGGGGCACGGGTGATCGCCGGATCGATCTTCGACGAGCTGCCCGGCATCGGCACCTGGCGCACCGCGCTGCTGCTGGACGGAAACATCGGGATCGGCGGAGACCCAGCTCGTCTGCTCCAGCGCGTCGGGACACTCATGCGCGAGGACGGAGAGCTGCTGGTCGAGCTCGACCCGCCCGCGATCTGCACCTCCTCTACGTTCGCCCGGATCGAGACGGCGCGCGAGGTGAGCAGCTGGTTTCCCTGGGCGCGGGTCTCGGTTCGCGATCTCGACTCGATCGCCGGGCCGAGCGGCTTTCGAGCCATCCAGAGCTACCGGCGTGGCGACCGCTGGTTCGCCCGGATGCAGCGCAGCCCCTGAGCGCGAACCGGACCGGCCGCTCCGAGCTGCTCGGTACCGTGACTGCGGTGGCCGTTCTCCGAGCCCGCGGGATCTCCAAGACGGTCGGAGCGGGGCGGGCCGCCCGGCGCGTCCTGGACGACGTCAGCCTCGAGCTGCGAGCCGGCGAGGTGGTCGCCATGCTCGGACGCTCGGGCAGTGGCAAGTCCACGCTGCTGCACCTGCTCGGCCTTCCGGTAGTAATGGAGCAGAAACGTACGCTAAGCCCGGGTCACCAAGCGCGCATACCCGAGATCGATGCCGGCAAGCGTACCGGAAGTCGCAGACGAACGGACAAAGGACACGACTTTTCGGGACCGACCTCCGGGATGTCCTTCGCCGTGCAGGTCCGGTCAGCGCGTCCACGATCCGGAGCGCATCGCACTTCCAAGGAACCGGGATGGTCACGACTGGACCCGCCTCTCCGTCAACGCTGAGGCTAATCAGGCAACGCTCGTCGCGCGTCCGAGCCGGCGGTCCAGCACTGTCGCCCCGGCCGCCAGACCGAGCGTAAAGAGCGGTATCGGGACGCAGTTGAGCAGGGCGCGGCCGTAACCGAGTTGCGTGACATCGATGAACGGATACGGGTACCAGTGGGCGATTGCTCCGCGGATCAGCGTGAACGCGAGGTAGCACACCGGGAAGATCACCGAAAGCCAGGCGACTCGACGGGAGACGATGCGTCGCGGCCCGATGAGCAGCCAGCCGACGACTGCCACCACCGGGACCACGGTGTGCAGGAGCACGTTCCAGACCGCGCCCCAGCCCTTGAGGTGGTGCATCTGGGCAAACTCGAACCCCACGCCCGTGGCAACGCCCGTGAAAATGATCGCGACAAGCCCGGAAAGGCGCAGGACCGCGAACGCCGTCGAAGAGCGATCTAGGCGCACCGCGAGCAGCAGCATCCCCAAGCCGACGAGCAGATTCGACCAGATCGTAAAGAACGCGAGCTCGTTGGCGGCGCGGGCGGCGGCAGGGTGAAAGTGGCCGTTCTTGTTGGCCGCCGTGATCATTGCGATCACGACGCCGGCAAGAACGCACGCCGCGGTCGCGCCGAAACACACGCGTGCCCACCTGGGTGCCATTGCCGAGAATCTACAGGCAGGGAAGCCCGAGCTCGCCTGATAAGACCAGGTTCTGCGGCAGCTCACGGTTGGGCCGAAGCGTCCTCTCAGCGCTTGATCAGCGGGGCGCCGTCGTGGCGTATCTCGGGGCTTAGCCAGTCTGGACGCATGAGGCTGATCCTCGTGCGTCGTACCTTTCGCGGGTTGACAATGCGGGGTGTTGAGGCCCGCAGGGCCAGAGCACGCATACGACCGTGGAGGATCAGCCATGCCTGACGTTACCCCTTGCCTGCACCCGGGCCAAGTGCGCCGGTGGGTCGCGATCGATCAGCACAAGTTCTCGATCGTGGCCGCGGTCTGCCGCCCGATGGCGGTAAGCCGGAAGTGCAGCGGATCGAGACGACCGAGCGGGCGGTGCCCGGTTCGTCGACCAGGCGCTCGCGCACGGCCCCCTCGGGCAGGCCGCAGGCACCGGCGTGCCGGTGATTGCCGTGCCCGACATCACTCAGCCGGTCCCTGAGCTCCAGATCGCGCGCGTCCTATCCTGAGAGGGGAGGCACGATGCCTTCCCCGGGGCCGCCGCTGCACTGCGCCTCCACTACCGGGCCCCCTTTTCTGCGCCGTCGCCCTACGCGCCGGGCCAGCGGCGCGCGCGGAGGCTGTCGATCACTCGACAACCAGCCCGCCGCTCGGGACCATCTCCACCGGGCCGAGCGGATGCGGCCCTCTCCGCCGTGCGCTTCACGCGCGGAGACATCGGTGGACAGCAACGCTTGGGCGAACTTCTCATAGCCCCACTCCTCCGCCCTGCGCCAGCTGGGCGAGTACGGTTCGCCAGTGTCTGAGAATTCCCCGCCGGAGACTCCGCCAGTCGGGGCCACCGGGCACACGCCGGAGGAGCTTCGAGCACGCCGCCAAGCGCAGCGAGATCACCGACGGTCCCGCCGACGTCGGGGCGTTGGGGGGGTGCTGGTGCTCGTCTCTCTTGGGGTCGTGAGCGCAATCATCTTCACGGGCCACGGCGGCCGCGGAAACAGCCACCGATCACGCGAACCCCTCTTGGCGACATCGGTATCGACGACGACGGCGGCGGCGCGGCCGGTGATCACGTTGCCGCGAGGTGGTCGAACGATCCTGCCGGGTCATCTCGTGGTCGCCTACTACGGGATCGTAGGAACGTCGAACATCCTCGGCCAGACCCACAACCCGGAGGCCGATGCGGCCGGCGTCGAGCGAGAGGCCCGGAACTACGCGGGTTTCGGGAAGACGGTACAGGCAGCGTTTGAGCTCGTCGCCACGATCGCGTCCCCGGACCCCGGACCGCAGGGGACCTACAGCTCGCCGGTTGCCGACTCGACGATCGAGCGATACCTCCAAGTCGCCCATCGCCATCGGCTCTTGCTGATCTTGGACTTCCAACCCGGTCGGGGGGAGTTTCTCCCAGAGGTCCGGCGCGACGCCCGCTTTTTGCGCGATCCCTCGGTCGGAGTCGCGCTTGACCCCGAATGGAAGCTCACCGGTGATCAGGTGCCCGACCAGGCCATCGGCTCCGCCTCGGCAGCTTCGATCAACGCGGTATCGAGCTACCTCTCTGCCCTCGTCGCCCGCGACCGGCTGCCGCAGAAGCTTTTCATCGTCCACGAGTTCCGCCTCTCCGAGCTCCCCGACCGCCAGCGCATCGCCCCTCGTCGCGGCCTGGCAACCGTGCTTCAGATGGACGGGCTGGGACCGGTCGCAGTCAAGCTGGCGGCCTATCACCAGGTCATGCAGGGCGCCAAGAGATTCTTCCCCGGCTTCAAGGTTTTCCTGAAACGCTCAGCTGACCCGGTGCTGCTCTCACCCAACCGAGTCATGAAGATACGCCCCCGGCCCGCGTACGTCAGCTACCAATGACCGGCACAAGCTAGGTTTCATGGCCTGGGGTGAGCGAGGGGCTGGCAGTGGCGGTAGGCCCGGCCGCGGGGCAGCACGCGCGCGACGAATGTGAGGGCGTGGGTCCCAACCGCGCCGTCTTTCAGCGATCGCAGGCGCGTCCGGGGGGGTCGCGGAGGGCTGGGGGCGCCTGAGCACGCCGTGGAACCTGCGCCCGGCCGCCAGCGACAATGAACGGTTCTCGAAGGCCGGCGGGCTGGCCTCGCCTGTGGGCGCTCGTCTACCTGCTCATTGTCGCTGCTCTGGGATGCTTGGCTTCACGCCGCCGGGACCTGTAGCTTCATGGACCATGAGCACCGCCGCCAAGCCGGTAGACGCGGACGCCTTGGTCGTGTTCGGGATCACCGGCGACCTGGCCAGGAAGATGACGCTGCGCTCGCTCTACCGGCTGGAGCGCCGCGGGCTGCTGCGCTGCCCGATCATCGGCGTCGCGGTCGAGGACTGGAGCGCCGATCGCCTGTATGAACACGCGAGAGAGTGCATCAAGGCAGCCGGCGAGCAGCTAGACGAGGGGGTCTTGAAGCGCTTCGCCGCCCGGCTCTCCTACGTGAGCGGCGATTTCAGCGACGAGCAGACCTATTCAAGGGTCGCGGCGGCGCTCGGCGACGCCCACGACGCTGTCTACTACCTCGAGATCCCGCCATCGCTCTTCTCGATCGTGGTCGAAGGACTGGCGAAGGCGGGCTTGGTTTCGCACGGCCAGCGCGTGGTGGCCGAGAAGCCGTTCGGCCATGACCTCGAGTCCGCCCGGGCGCTTGCCGCCGATCTGCACCGCTACCTCCAGGAGTCACAGCTCTACCGGATCGACCACTTCCTCGGCAAGATGGGACTCGAGGAGATCCTCTACCTACGGTTCGCCAACACGATGCTCGAGCCGGTCTGGAACCGCAACTACCTCGCATGCGTCCAGATCACGATGTCCGAGCGCTTCGGAGTCGAGGACCGTGGCCACTTCTACGACCCCGTCGGAGCGTTGCGCGACGTGGTCGTGAACCATCTCATGCAGCTTCTAGCGGCCGCCGCGATGGAGCCACCGGCGGGTGAGGACCCCAGCACGATCAAGGACGCGAAGTTCGCGGTCTTTCAGGCGATGCCCGCCGCCGACCCCGCGCGCTACATCCGCGGACAGTACGAGGGCTACCGCGAGATCGACGGTGTCGCGCCGGGGTCGAGCACCGAGACCTACACGGCCCTGGCGCTCGAGGTCGAGAACTGGCGCTGGGCCGGCGTGCCATTCTTGATTCGCACGGGCAAGCAGCTGGCGGTCACCCAGACCGAGCTGCGCCTGATCTTCAAGCACCCGCCGCGGCTGCACTTCATCTCGAGCGGGCACCGGGCCCCCCAGCCGAACCAGATCGTTTTCAAGATCGACCCGGGAACCGGTATCAGGATGGTCCTCGACGCCCAACGCGCCGATAAGCCCGGGCCGCGTGAGATCGAGCTCGACATGGAGTTCGCCAAGGAGGGTGGCGAGGGCGCCACCCCGTACGAGGTCCTGCTCCACGCCGCGCTGGTTGGCGACAGCACCCACTTCACGCGCCAGGACAGCGTCGAGGCCACCTGGCGCATCGTGCAGCCGTTGCTCGACACCCCCGGCGAGGCACATCCGTACGCCAAGGGCTCGTGGGGACCTGACCAAGCTGACCATCTGGCCGCTCGGTTCGGCGGCTGGCGCGCGCCGTGGATTGCGGAATGACGGCGCGGCTTGACAGCGTGACGTCACGCCGGCCGGGCGACGAGCCGCGAGGAGAGACCTGATGAGATCTGGAGTCCGCCGCATCGTGTACTTGATCGTGGGGTTGCTCGTGGCCTCGGCCCACCACTACCTCATGCACGTCGCTACGTTGAAGCTGGTCGTCTCCGCGCTGCTGGCGATCGGTCTCTGGCCGTTGCTGATGCTGGGGATCAACCTGCACGTGAAGTGATGCGCCATGGCGAGCTCGGCCCGGCTGCGCGCGAGGAAGTGCCGGTTGCGCCAGTTACTGCGTTGGTGATCTGATCATGGCTCTCGGGGCGGCAGTCAGTTCCCCTCGAGGTACTGGTCGAAGAAGCCGATGATCCGGCGGCGGGCCGCGGCCGTCCAGGGCTCGTGGTAGCCGATTCCATGAGCCTTCCCCTGACGCCAACGAAGACGTCGGCCTCGCCTTCGTGGTCTTACGTTCGGGCGTTGCGTGGCTGTCAACTGGCAGGCGATGTCTTGTGGACCCGGCCCAGGCACCAGGCCGGGCTAGCTACTCCGCCACCGCTGGGTGGGCGTAGCGGCCTCCGCGCAGAAGCGAGGCGAGAGCGGCGAGCACCGAGAGGAGGCCGGCGACGGCGAACACCACCACCAGGCCGTGGTGAAAGGGTCCTGCGATTACTTTGCGGCTCCTGACACGGGGACCCGAGAACTGGGTATTCGGGCGCTCGTTGGCAAGGCGCCAGAGTGGAACGCTCGTCGGACGCACTTCCACTAACGAGTAAGCGTCGATCCTGCTCCGCTGCTAAGCCAACCCCTACCTGGCCAAGGGCCGCAAGGTCGCGATCGAGGGCCGCCTGCACCACTCCGAGTGGCAAGGCGAGGACGGCAGCCGCCGCCAGAAGCTCGAGGTGACCGCGAACAGCGTCGAGTTCCTCGATCGCAAGCCCAGCGAGGACGACGTCGCCGAGCCCGTCGAGGCGGCCGTGTAAGGAGTCGGTCAAGCGGGATGCCCTGCAGGGCATCCCGCCGCCGGCCTTTTCCCCAAAGGAGAGCCTGATGCTAGACCGTGCCCCCACTTTCGATCTTCTGCGCAACCCGTGCCCGGTGCGCGCCATCACGCTCAGCCTCCCGCTGGCCACGATCGAGGAGCTTGACCAGCTCGCGAGCTCGAATCGCATCAGCCGCCAGGAGCTCCTGCGCCAGACGCTCGACGTCGCGCTGAGCACGGCGCGCCGCACCTACCAGACGGTCCTGACCCGCTCGGCGAGCTCGCCGAGCGCGCCTACCACACTCATGTCCGCTCGCTAGAGATCGCCTGGGAGCGGCAAGCATGAGCTGCGCTCGCGTGCACGTCAGCGATCAGCTCACCGCCGCGCTGGTCGGGCGCGAGGGCTCGCGCTACCTGAGCCCTCCTCAATCTGAGCGCGACGCCCGCGCGCTGATCGCGCTGCTGCTCGGGCGTCCCGCCTGCGAGGGCAAGGGCCCGTGGCGCCAGCCGGTGCCCGGCGGGCAGCGTCTGGTCGAGCAGAGCCAGAGCCGTGAGCGCCACGATCACTCACCTGCGTGCTGAGGATCGCCAGCTCGTGGCCTACCTGCAGCTGATCGCCGGTCCGCGGCCCGGCGGAGAGCTGATCGAGATCCGCTACGCCACCCCCCACGGCTTGATGAGACGGCTCTTCATTCCCGCCCGGGCCCCGGACCGCGGCGCCCGTGCGATCGGCGTGCTCGCGCCGCGCAACAACGTTTACGTCGGGGTCGCGCTACGGTCCCGGCGCGCCGGGACCCGGACGCCGTGTCCAGCTCACATCTGGCCTTTTTGGAGATCGACGCTGCCGACGCGGGGGAGCGCCTGCAGCGCTTCGCTTTATCCGCCCAGCATCTTGATCGCCTCAGGCAGTGCCGGGCACCTGCACGCCTACTGGGCGCTACGCACCCCGGTCCCCAGCGCAGCGATCGAAGCCGCCAATCGCCGTCTTGCCCAGCACCTCGGTGGTGACCTTGCGTCTGTGGACGCTGCGCGCATCCTGCGCCCGCCCGGCAGCCTGAACCACAAGCACTCCCCGCCGAGGGCCGTAGGGTTGCTCGAGCTGGCGCCCGGCCGCAGCTACGAGCTCCAGGAGCTCGTCGGCGAGCTCCCAGCTGCGGCGAGCAAGCCGCCGGCTGCCTGTGGTGCCCGGGCGCGCGTAGTGCGTCATCCGCTTGACCGAGCGCTACTCGCAGTTCGCGCCCGCGATTACGTGTGGATGCTCGCGGGCTTGGAACCATCCCGCACCGGGAAGGTGTGCTGCCCGTTTCACGAGGACCGGATTGCGAGCCTTCAGCTCTATGAGGACGGCAGCTTCTATTGCTTTGTCTGCCGGGCCGGGGGCAGCATCTATGACTTCGCCGCGGCGCTCTGGTTATCCGGCCAATCTCGAGACGAGCCGCTGCGAGGCGAGCGGTTCATCGAAGTTCGTGATCGGCTGTCGGGCATCTTCCTCGGTGAGCGGTCGACGTCAGTCTAAGCGCTGTCCTTCTTGAGGAGAAGTTGCCGTCCAGTAGTCGTCGACGAGAGGGGACCGCCGCAAGGAGCTTCTCATCGCGCAAACCGGATGAAGGCGGCCGGGACGCCGGGCCTGCCGGACGACAAAAGCAGGGGTCTCGAATGTCGCTCCGGGCTCGACCGACGGTGTCCCGCTTGTCGCCCCTTCACCGGGCAATTTCTCGGACGAGTCTTACGGGACGGAGGTCTCGCGGATGGAGTTGAAGAGCCGGGCTCTCCCGGGGGTCGCCGGCCATGGTTCCGCTCACGGGAGCGATTCTGATGTCTTGGTGCGCTGTATCCAAGCCGTGACCGGGCCCAGACAGTGCGCTTCGGTTGGCACCGCGAGGGGACGTGAGTTTGTGGGCAGCGTCGGCGGCGCGCGGGGTCGGTGGCCTTGCCGATCGGATAGTCGCACGGGCTTCGCGGTCCGGGCATAGTTACCAGCGTCCGATCCCACGACCTCGCCGAAGCGTGCTCGGGCATCAAGCCCGGGCAGTCTCGGCATCGAAGCTCAGCGTCCGATCGGCAAGCGCCGTTCTCGACAGCGATTCCGCGCGTCGGCCCCCGGCGACGATCAACGACCTTGGTAGTTGCCGGTCCGGCAACTACTTGCTAGTCTGACTGTTGGTGCCGCCAGAGATCTCACCTGACGCCGCCCGAACGGCCCTTCTCTCAGCCAGCCGGTCGGCTGCGCAGGTACGGACGCGAGCGCGGTGGATGAGTACGTATCTGGCCACATTCGCCGGCGGATTCGCTGGCTTGACCCTGCTGCTGGGCCTCATGCGGCCGCTCTGGCTGCGGATGAGCATTTTCGGCATGGCCTGGCCGTTGCTCATCGTGAGCATGCAGATGTGGGCCGCTCGCCGACCGGCGCATCTGCACGCAACCACACGGCGAGTGGCCAAGTACTGGATAGGCACAGGCGCGCTGTACGGAGCGGTGCTGGTCGTTGGCACACCCGCGCTGCTCGGACGCGCGCTGTATTGGATCCCGGCCGCCGCCCTAGTCGCGACGCCGCTGCTGATCGGCTCATGGCGCGAGCGACACGCATGAGCGCCACCCATCCGCGCCACGACCTCGACGACGAACTGCTGCACCCGGTTCGGCTGTCGGTGATGGCAGCTCTAGCCGACGTCGACCGGGCGCAGTTCGGGTTGGTACGCGACAGCGTCGAGCTCAGCGACTCGGCGCTGTCCAAACAGGTCGCCCGCCTCGAACGGGCGGGCTACGTCGCCGTGGAGAAAGGTCGGGTCGGTCGTCAGTCGCGGACCTGGCTCAGCCTCACGGCGGTCGGCGCCACCGTCTACCGCCGTCACCTGCACGCGCTCGAGGCAGTCGCCGCGGCCGGTTCGGCCGGACTCGTCTCCGCCCTAGACCCGGTCGCTGTTGAGGCAATCCCAGCCGAGCCAATGCCCGACGAACGCGCGTCCCGACAGCGTCGTCTCCAGACTCCATTAGTCGCCCCGATCACCATGAGCGCATAGGAGCACGCCGTGACGAAGACCGAAACCCTGATCTTCATGGTCCTCCTGGTCCTGATCGTGGCCTGGGCGCTGCTCGGGCCAGGTGGATGGCTGTCCGGAGTGATCGGCGCTCTGGTCGGCATCGCGGTCGGAGCCGGATCCGTCCTTGCTCGGCGCCGGCGCAACCGCCGGCGCAACACCTGAGCGGGCTCCGGGGTCGACGACGTCCCAGCCGCCCGCGGCGGAATCGCTCTGCGGAACCCCACAGCTCGGTACCGGGGCACGACCCGCACATGCGTCGGGTCAGCGGGTGGACCGCGCCCGGCGGCCGGAGCGCGTCATGTCTTTGCCTCCCGCTCGCCCGGGCTACGCTCTGCGCCGAGCACGAGCTGGGTGCAGCGAAACAGGGCGAGCATGCGCTGGTCGCAGGTAACTTCGGCGTCCCAGACCTGGGTGGTCTGTCCGCCGTGACGCCGTTGGGCGTGGCAGAGCAGGACGCCTTGCCGGGCGGTGGCGAGGAAGTTCGATTTGAGCTCCAGGGTGGTGAAGCCGGGCGCGCTGTCGGGTAGTCCGGCGAGGGTGCCGTAGCCGCAGGCGGTGTCGGCGAGCGCGACGAGGGTTGCCGCGTGCAGGTAACCGGTGGGGGCCAGCAGCTCGCGGCGGATCACCAGACGGGCGGTGACTGACTGCCCGTCGACGTGGTCAAGCTCGACGCCGAGCAGGCCGGGCAGATGCTGGGCGGGCTCGGGACCGGGCACCGGATTGGTGCCGCGATCAGGCGGTTTCGAAGCCTCGGCGGGGAGGTCAATGCGGTAGGGCACCCACGGGTCGCGGGCGGCGATGCGGTCATACACGGCTTGGGCGCGATGGTTAGCCGGGCGCGTGATCCAGGTCAGCTTGGCGGCGCCGTGATTAGTGCTCTCGGTCTGGCAGCGGTCGATCAGCGCTTGGGCGAGCCCGTGGCCGCGGACGTTGGGGGCCGACGTAGAGGTCGTTCATCACCGCGGCGCGGGCGGCGCTGGTCGTCGACCAGGTGAACAGCAGCGTCGCAAATCCGACCGGGTGACCGGAGCGGTCGCGAGCCAGCAGCTGCAAGCCGTCCCGGCCGCCGGCGGCGAGCAGGCCCAGCAGCACCGCGCCTAGGTCGCGATCGGTCGGTGTGACTGAGTAGAATCGCAGTAGGCGCGCACCAGCAAGAGCAGCTCGTCAAGGTCGGGCTCGCCGACCGGGTTGATCGTGAACGGCGGTTCAGGTGGGGCCATGGCTCGCCTGTGGTCCGAGTCGGCTGACGAGCGCCGCGGTGGCGAGCGCCAGCACCGCACCGATTGCCAGCAAGGTGGGGTAGCTGGCCAGGTGGACGGCCAGCGCGAACAGGTAGGGGGCGGCGAAGCCGAGGTAGGTGATCGCGTAGTAGGCGGCGGTTAGGCCGGCGAGAGCGTCCTTATCGGCCAGGCGCCCGACTTCCACCGTCCCGCGACCAGGCATAGGCCGTAGGCGCTGCCGAACAAGATCGCGCACGGCACGAGCATCCAGATCGCGTCGGCCTGGGCAGTGATGGCGGCGAGCCCGAACGCCGCGGCGGCCACCAGCAGGCCGGTGATCGCCGCGCGGTTGCCTCGCCCGCCGGCGTCCAGACGGCGCGCGAGCGGCTGGATCAGCACGCCCGCGAAAGCGGTCAACGAGGTGATCACGGCCCCAACGGCGATGCCGTCAGTCGCGCTGCCCGCACCAACGACGCTGGGCAGGAGCGCAAACGCGACCGCCGGGGTAGCGAACACCCACGGCGCCATCGGCGCCACCACTCGGCGAAAGCGCCGGCTGCGCACCCCGGGCACCGCGAGCCGCACCCGCCGGCGAGGACCGTCCACGGTCTCGGGAGCGCCGCGCAGCCAGACCAGCACGACCACCATCAAGGCGATGTGCGGCAGGTAGGCAACCAGCCGCGGCGACGGCGCCCACTGCGCCAGCAGCCCCGAGACCAACGGCCCCAGCGCAAAGCCCGCCGTCATCGCCACCGCGGCTCGCCGCGCCGATACCTGGTCGCTGGCGCCGGCGGCGGCGGAGATCTCGCGCAGCCACGCGGTCCCGGCGCCGAACACAACTCCGCTGCTCACGCCGGCCAGGACGCGGCCTGCGAACAGCAACGCCACGCTATCGGCGCCTGCCACCAGCACCAGGCTGGCAAGCAATGACAGGCCGGTGGCGGGAGCGACGACGTAGCGCCGGCCGCGGGCGTCTGACAGCGGTCCGGCGAGCAGCAGCCCGGGGATCAGCCCGAGCGCATAGAAGCCGAACATCGCCTCAAGCGTCCCCGTGCCCAGGTGCAGCGTGGGGCGGTAGACGAGCAGCAGCGGGACGAACTGGTTAGCGCCCCAGCCCGTCCCCAGCAACACCGCGGCGACCGGCAACCATGCGGCCCGCGCCGACGCGCGTGCGGTCGTGCTCGTAATCGGCGCCTGCGCCGTTGTCATCGAGTCTCCCGAGCTGAGTTCAGTGATCGCACCGCTCAACCACCGTAGCAGAGGAGTTCAATGGTCGAAGTCAGCCGCTATCCTAGTGGGTGATGCTCGGCAAGGACTACCAACGCCAAGACTGCTCGATCGCCCGCACCCTGGAGGTGATCGGAGAGCGCTGGACGCTGCTGATCGTCCGCGACGCCTTCTACGGCGTCCAGCGCTTCAACGACTTCCAAGCCCACCTCGACATCCCCAAGGCCGTCCTCTCTGACCGACTCACCGGACTGGTCAAGAACGGCATCCTTGAGCGCCAGCCCGACCCCAGCCACGCCGGCCGGCACCTCTACGAACTCTCGGCCCCGGGCCGCGACCTGTGGCCGGTCCTCCACGCGCTGCTGGTCTGGGGCGATCACCACCGCCACCCCAACAGCCGCCTGTTCCAGCACGCCGCCTGCGGCACGGAGTTGAACGACAGCGGCTACTGCCCCGCCTGCGACGCGACCCCCCATCCCGAAGACATCCTGACCAAACCACGCCGCGGCCGGGGCAAGCTCCGGACGACGACTGATCGGGTCGCTGACCGCGATCACAGTGACGGTGCTCGGCGACTCTCTCGAGCGCAGGTCGGCGATCATCGATGCCACGCGAACGGGCACCTGACCTACCTGGCGTCGAGATCGCCGACAGGGCTGCTGGGGGCGGCGCGCGACACGCTGAACGCTTCCGCGACCAGCTTTGCGTCCTCCGCGCGCGGGGCGTAGTGGAGGTATCTCATCGTCGTCTGGATGTCCGCGTGCCCCATCCATTCCTGCACGCGGCGGATGTCGGCCTTGGCGATCATCCGGGTTCCGAACGTGTGGCGAAGATCGTGAAAACGCAGCGGCCTCAGCCCGGCACGCTTCAGCGCGGTGTCGTAGCGCTTGCGCAGCGCCGACCCGTCGAGATACGTGCCGTAGGCGCCGACGAACACGAGATCGTCCTCGGAGGTGAACGCTTCGCGCTGGCCGAGCTTCGCGAGGGCCGCCGCGACGTCGGGGGCCATCGGCACCGAGCGGACCTTCCCGGACTTCGGGGTGGTCAACGCCTTGCCGGCATAGCTCGCTCGCACCCGAATCACCGACCCCGTGAAGTCGACGTCGCGCCAGTGCAGGCCGAGCAACTCTCCCCGGCGAAGCCCGGTGAACGCCGCCGTCAGGAACAACGCCGCGTCCTGCTCGCACGCCGCCGCGCGGACGAGGGCGTGCACCTCCTCCGGCGAGAACACCTCGATATCGCCGCTGCGAGCCAGCGGCGGCTTCTCGACATCCGCGACCGGGTTGAGCGGGAGCCCCCACACCTTCCGCGCCCGCTGGAAGATGCCGTGCATCAGCACCAGCGCCTTGATCCGCGTCGACGCCGCGCGATCCATCCGCGCGATCCACGCCTCGATCATCGCCGTCGTGATCGACTCCACCGGCGCATCCCCGAACTCCGGCAGTAGCTGCGAGCGCACGATCGCGCGATACCCCTCAAGCGTCGAGGGCTTTCGCCCCCGATCATGCTCTACGTAGCGCAACCACTCCGCCGCGGCGTCCGCGAACGTCGCGCCGGTGCGGACCAACCCCGGCAGCGTCCCGCGCCGCGCGTCGTCGAGCACCGAGCGTAGCCACGCCTCCGCTGTGCGCTTGGTGAAGTAGCCGGCCGGTGGGCGCCCCCGCTCAGACCACCCCGGCCCGACCTTGCGCTGCACCTGACGACCGTCCGGCAGCCGGTACTTGGCGTACCACACCGGACCCCGATCCCGCTCCACGCGGAACACATGACCAGACGGAGGACTGAGAGGAGAACCAGCGATTCCCGAAGTCTACACCGAGCCCGGGACATATTCGGGACACGTGGTTAAAATCGTCCCCGGGCCCCCAGTATCAATTTGCCGATTACCAGGGCTTTTATAGAGCCGACGCCCGGACTCGAACCGGGGACCCCTTCATTACGAGTGAAGTGCTCTACCAGCTGAGCTACGTCGGCGGACGTGCGCTTGGCAGTCTAACGTCGCTAAGAGGTGCGCTCTTCAGCGTCTGCGATCGCTCTCGCCAGTCCTCAGCCAGGATCGCCCAGCGCTCGTGATCGCGCCAGCGACCCCCGATCTTCAAGTATCTCGGAGAGAAGCCCTCGCGCTGAAAGCCCGCGCCACGCGCGAGTGCGACCGAGTGCAGGTTGCCTGGCTGGATGTTCGCCTCCACGCGATGCAGACGGAGCGTCTGAAACGAATGGCGCATGACCAGCTCGATGCCCTCCCGCATGTAGCCCTGGCCCGCGAACGGCTCGCCCACCGCATATCCGAGGTAGGCGCTCTGCAGCAGCCCCCGAGTTATGTGCGAGAGATTGAAGAACCCGACGATCGCCTCGTCCTCGCGCCGGCAGACGAGGAGCGCCGCAAAATCAGGCCGCCGGGCATCGACCAGATAGGCAGCAAAGCGCTCGTCGTCGGTGGGTGCGCTCGCCCAGGGCCGGTGAAACGTGCGGCTCGCGCGCATCAGCGCGAGGAACTCTTCTCGATCTGAGGGAACCGGCACCCTTAGGAACACGCGCCCTGCACTCGTGCTTGGCGCCCGGTCGGCGGTCTCGTCGTCCGGCTGCCTCGCCTGTACGGGCCGCGCTCGAGTCATCCGGCTGCCGGTCCGGTCGCCGTCCGGGCTCGTCAGACTGAGCGCCCGCGTCATCAGGCTGGCTCACGACCCAGCACGCGCTCCAGCCGGTATGCGAGTGCCTCGCACGCGAGCTCTTCTGAGACGTTGAGCGCTAAGCGCAGCCGGGTGTCCTCCACGAGCGCGACAGCAGATCGCAGGCGAGCCGGAGCGACGCCCGCATCCTCGGAGAGCTCGGGCGCACGGTCAGCATGACGCACCAGCTCGCCGGCACCCCAGGCAAGGCACGCCAGGTCGCTGAACCACAGCGTGACGAGCTGGAGCGCGAGATCTAGCGTGGCCGTCTCGACCCTGCGCCGGGTTCGCCGAATCCGGTCGGTCCACTCCGTCTCGACGCGCTTGCGCTCCTTGCGTGGATAGAGCTCCAGCTCCTCCGAGGCCCGGGACTCGAGCTCCGAGCACGTCGCCTCACTGCGCGCTCGAACCGCTGCAAGCAGCTTGCACCACGGCCGGAGGCTCGAGACTTCGCCTTTGAGCGCAGCGCGCGCAAGCTCTTGCGCGCCGGCCCGCAGGCCGGCGCCATCAACGCTCGCCAGTTCCCGCGCACGCTGGGCGTCACCGAGCGACAGCCGGGCGCAAGCCAGCGCCGTTTCCGCCGCCACGCCGAGCGCCCGGACGCTCGCCGCCACCTCGTCGACCGACGGCGCCTCGAAGCGCACGAGCTGGCAGCGCGAGCGGATCGTGGGCAGAACCTCGACCAGCCTGTCAGTCAGCAGGATTAGGTGCACGAACGACGCGGGCTCCTCGAGCGTCTTGAGCATTCGATTGGCCGCTTCGTCGCCGAGCTCGTGGACCCGCTCGATCACGAACACACGGCAACTCGATTCGAACGGAGTCCTGCTCGCCGCGGCGATCACCGGGCCCTCGATATCGCTGATCAGCATCTCGTGCGCTCCGCTCGGGGCGACCCACGTCAGATCGGGGTGAGCGCCAGAGTTGACCCGCGCGCGCGAGCCGCCCGGATCGTCCGAGCTCGCCGCGAGCAGCTCTGACGCCATGGCACGCGCGGCCGAGCGCTTGCCGGCGCCCCCAGGTCCGTGGAAGAGATACGCGTGCGAAGGTCGCGCGCCTTGCAGAAGCGCGGGCGCAAGTATGGCGCGCGCGTGTGGGTGGCGATCGAGCTCTGCCAGCACGTCCCCGATCCTAGTGGCCGGTAACGTCGGGGTCCGAGACGATGACGCGCGGATCGCTGATCACGATCGAAGGCCTGGATGGCGCGGGCAAGACGACGCTCACCAGCGCCCTGGGGCGAGTTCTGACCGAACGCGAGCTCGACGTCCACCTGCTTCGCGAGCCCGGAGGCGTGCGCACGGCGGAGCGCGTGCGCGACCTGGTCAAGGATCCGGACCTGCGCCTCGGCCCGCGGGCCGAGGCGCTGCTATACGCGGCGGCACGAGCGCAGCTCGTGGAGGAGATGCTGAAACCGTTGCTGGACGGCGGCGCGTGGGTGCTGCTCGATCGCTTTGTCGACTCTTCGCTTGCATACCAGGGCGCGGGCCGGGGGCTTGGAATCGCGGTCGTGCGGGCGATCAACGAGTTCGCGACCGGGGGGCTGGAGCCCGACAGGACCCTGTTGCTGAGCATCGATCCGCAGCTCGGCCGCGCCCGCTCGGGCTCCAGACCCGATCCCTTGGACCGAATCGAGCGCGAAGACGAAGCGTTCTTCGGTGCGGTCGCTACGGCATACGCTGAGCTGGCGGCAGGGGACCCGTTGCGGATCCGGACGATCGATGCCGCCCAATCCCCCGATCGCGTTCTTGCCGCCGCGTTGCAGGCGCTCGAAGACCTGCTGGTCTAGAGCCGCACCCCGCACCCCGCCCCCCCCGTTTACCAGGAGGTTCGCAAAAGCCACCGAAATAGGAGGTTCAGGTTCGGGTTCAGTTTCGACCTCGGATTCATGAGCGCTGATGTGAAAACGAACCTACAATCGACCGGTCGTGACTGACCCTTCCTCCTCCATCACGCTCGAGGAGTTCGAGCGGGTCGAGGCCGTTCCGGGCACCGCACTGCTCCGGCTCGCGGCGCGCCAGTCAGCGGGGACGCCGGTGAACGGAAAGCCGACGCTCGTCATCGACGACGGAGCCGCCGTACACCGCCTCACTGCGCTGCCCTCGCCTGCCGGCCCGAAGGGGTGGATGCGCGTCGCGTACTCGGCCCCGAGCGCACTGCTGGAGGGGCGCAAGGGCTTCGCGCTAGAGCTCGCGAGTGGCGAGGTGGTCGACCTGCCAGCTCCTACCCCTCGGCGGCGTGTGGCCCGCCGTGAACCTCCCGAGCGGCGTCTCCGTAAACAGGCACCCGCCCACGAGCCCGGAGCGACATCCGCGATCACGGAGCTGGAGCGTCGCCTGGCGGTACGGGAGGCCGAGCTTCACCAAGCCGAAGGCCGACTCGCGGGGGCTGTCGAGAAATGCCGAGCCGCGCAAGCGCGGGCGACCGCAGGCGAGCGCATGCGTGCGGAGCTTCACGACCGCATCGATGAAGTCGACCGGGCGCGGAAGGACTTGGCCAGCGAGCTCTCCAAGCGCGAGGCGAAACACGACCGGCGCCTCCTCGAGGCTCGGGCCGAGCTCGCGGCGACGGGGCAACGAGCAGATGCTGCACAGCGGCGGGCGACTGAGCTCCAAGCATCCCTAGAGGCGGCAAGAGACCAAGCGGCTGGACACGGCGAACACGTCGATGGGCTGGCACGCGAGATCGCGGCTGCCCAGGCCAAGGCTGCCGGGCACAGCCGAGCCGCCGCGGAAATGCAACGGCAGATGACCGAGCTCGAGACCGGAATCGACACATTTCGCGCTCGGAGCGGCGAAGCGGAGAGCCTTGCGGGTGAGCTCGAGCGCGAGAACGTAGCGCTCGGCGTGGAGCTCGCCGAGGCCATCGAATACGCTGCCAAGCTCGGGCAGGAAGAGGGTACGGCGCGCAAGCGCGCAGACGAGCTTCAAGCGGCGCTGGACAAAGAGACCACCGCGAACCGTGAGCTCGTGCAGCAAGCACAAGCACGTGCCGAACAGGCGCAAACGCGCTCGATCGAGCTCGAGGCCACTGTGGTCGAAGCCAACCGTGCCTCCACTGCGATTCACGCAGAATCCGGCCGCCTGGTCCTACGCTCGAGGAAGCTCGAGGAGGAGCTCGCAGCGGCCCAGGCAGAGCGCGAGTCGATCCTCGCCGCCGCCGAGCAGGCTGAAAGGAAGGCCGCTGCCCAGGCCCAGGCCGCCGCCGGCGCCGAGCAGCGCGCCGGGCAGGCAGAGCGCCAGGCAGCCAGCGCCGAGGAGCGCATTCAGGCACTCGACGCACAGGCCCTAGAGGCTCGCCAGCGCATCGGCGCCCTGGAGCGCGAGGCCAGCGACTTTGCCAGCGCGGCCTCAGAGCTAGAGGCCCAGCTAGAAGCGCGCTCCGCAGCGCAGGCCGAGCTTCAAGGCCAGCTGGGGCTCGCCGGCGCCCAGCTCACCGAGCTGCGCGCCGAGCACGAGGCGCTGCGCGCCGAGCAGGAGGCGCTGAGCGCCGCACGCCAGGCGCTCAGCACCGAGCGCGAGCAGCTCGCCGGCGCGCTCGCGGCCTCCGAGCAGGAGCTCGAGGCCGCGCGTGCCAGGGCCCTCGAGGCCCAGCGCGAGCGTGAAGGGGCAAGCGCGCTCGCAGCCGGGCTTCAGAGCGAGCGCGAGCAGCTCGCCCGGCGCCTGACCGGGGCCGTCGCCCAGTTGGGCGCCCTCGATGCCGCGCGCGTGGCAGCCGAGGCCGGCGCCCGGTCACTCGAGGAGGAGCTCGCAGCGGCCCAGGCAGAGCGCGAGTCGATCCTCGCCGCCGCCGAGCAGGCTGAAAGGAAGGCCGCTGCCCAGGCCCAGGCCGCCGCCGGCGCCGAGCAGCGCGCCGGGCAGG
>JAABUZ0100002979.1_pt1 | contig 26524 bp, 27 predicted proteins | sample 5562091 | NCBI WGS metagenome assembly JAABUZ01 (sample SAMN12813069, study PRJNA571459) | rock metagenome | isolation source: Antarctica rocks | place: Antarctica: Victoria Land, Linnaeus Terrace sud | collected 2015-12-21 | reverse complement strand
GCTGCCCGTCGTGCGATACGGCAGGAGAAAGGAGATGCGGTTCGCGCCGTGCCGCCACTGCCCTTGGCCCACCGGGCGCTGAGCGATACCGAGTGGGAGCGCATCCGGCCGTTGCTCCCGCCGCAGAGGCCCGTGACGGGGCGACCAAGGCACGATCACCGCACCGTGCTGAACGGGATCCTGGCGGTGGTGGGCACCGACCTGTCGTGGCGGGAGATGCCGAAGGAGTACGGCAAACGGGACCGAGCGTACAAGCGCTATCGGCTCTGGTGCGACACGGGGCTCTGGCAACGAATCGTCGATGCCTTGGCACACCCGACCGCCGAAGTGTCCCTGTAGGGACTGGTGTCGGAACTTTTCTGGGGTGAAAAGGGTGTGGTGAGCGGATGATGCACCGGGAAGCGGGCTTCCGATGAAGCGAAGTGCCGCGACCAGAATGAAAAACGGCACTTTGTCGAGGTTACCTTGCCCCTCATGACAGCCTCGCTCATTCTGGGCCGAATTGGGTGATGGGTCGGTTCAATGATCGTGTCCGCGTGACGCCACCCCGGGCAGGAGACGGAACCTGCGGTATCGTCTGCGTAATGCCCGTTGCACCGGTCTTTCCGGTGACGAGTCGGCCCCCGCGCACCGTCGCGGCGATCACCATCCCCGCCGCGACCAGCACCACATCTTTGATGACGTACTGACCTTCGAGCGAGGGGGCGTGGTGGGGGCCGCTGAACATCTCGCCCGCGAGGAGCAGGAGCGGCGACAGCGCGCCCAGCATCTGCACGGCCAGCAGCCATACCCCGACGCGCAGACCCTTGCCGGTGATGAAGCAGAGGCCGATGGCGCATTCCAGGATCGCGATGGTCACGCGGGCCACGGCCGCCGGCACGAGGCCGAAGGTGAGGATCCCGAACGTGTGCTCCGCGAGCGCGGCGGCCGGGCTGATGCCGGGGAAGAACTTGAGCACGCCGAAGGCGAGGAAGACGCCGCCGAGGGCGATCCGCAGCAGGGCGACGCTGTGGCGAATCAGCCAGCGGTGCAGGCGCACATCGACACGATCCCAGATGCTATAGACGGTGCGCACGGGTGGACTCCTTGCCGACTGGATCAATTATCCGGTACACCGAGGACTACGCAGCCGGGCACCATCCAGTTCACAGCGATGGCGCGGGTGCCAATACGTCGCGCAGCTTCTGCAGCCCCCGGCGACGTTGTCGCCGCGACGCGATCGGAAACGACCATCACCCCGCGCAGCCTCGGGCGATCGTCATTTCGCACCCTCGCCCCCGCACGACAAATGGGCGGTCGAGACGATGGCGCGCATGCGCGCACCGGCAGGAGGGCGACAGATCGCGTCCCCCCTCGTATAGTACGCACGAGGAAACGCACCGGCCGACGGTGCGAGGGGACGAGCGGAGGGATCTACCATGCGGACATCGGGGACGATCAGTCGACGGCGTGTCGTGACGGCGGCCCTGCTGGCCGTGCCGCTCGCGGGCCTCAGCCGCCTCGCGCTCACCGAAGGGGTGCAGGCCGCCGATGTGGCGGTCAACATCATGAACTTCACCTTCCAGCCCACACCGCTGACCATTGCGGCCGGGACGACGGTCACGTGGACGAATCAGGACACGGCGGGCCACACGACGACGAGCGACACCGGCGTGTGGGATTCCGGCGTGGCGACGCCGCTCAAGAAGGGCGACACTTTCCAGTTTACCTTCAAAGAGGTGGGCACGTTCCCCTATCACTGCGACATCCACCCGACCATGCACGGTACGGTCGTCGTGACGGCGGCAAGCGCCTCGGCTGCCCCCACCCCAGCGCCCGTAGCGCCTGCGGCGCCCGCACCCGCTGCCCCGACTGCACCCGCGCCATCGGCGGCCGTCCCTGTCGCGCCGCCACGCACGGGCGGCGGCGAGGAGGCGCGCTACATCCACCGCCTCGGCGACGGCGAGCGCCGGATTCCCCGGTCGGACGCGGGGGTGCGATAATCCGCACGGGCCTGTGTCCCCGTAGTGACCAGTAGGACTCGCCGACTGTCGAATGGGCCGTCGGGGAGAGGCATTTCATCAGGAAAGGGAGATCACCATGAAGCACCGTCTCGGTTTCGCGCTCGTTCTTGGCGCGGTCATGCTCTTCGCGCTCGCGGCCCCCGCGGGCGCCCAGGACTCACTCACCGTCTCCCTGGCGGCCCAGAACAACTCCGGGGAGAGCGGTACCGCGCAGCTGACCGACATGGGCGGCGGCAAGACGCGCGTCGTGCTCGCCCTGACCGGCGCGCCCAACGGCGTCGCGCAGCCCGTCCACATCCACGAGGGGACCTGCGCCACCCTGAACCCCACGCCGAAGTACCCGCTCACCAACCTGGCGAACGGCAAGTCCGAGACCGTCGTGGACGTGTCGCTGAGCGAGCTGCTGTCAAAGCCGTACGCGATCAACGCGCACAAATCCGCGCAGGAGGTCTCGGTCTACGTGACCTGCGGCAACATCGTGCACAACGCCGCCGCAGCGGCACCGGCCGGCACGAACGCAGCGCCATCGTACGCCGCGCCATCGACGGCCGCCCCCCTGGCGACTGGGACGGGCGGCGGCGCGGCGGCGACGCAAGCGCCGACGACGCTCCCGGCGACGGGGGCGGCCGTCGATGGCGCATCCGACTTCCGCCTCCTGGCACTGCTGCTCCTGACGATGGGGGTGATCGCGACGGGCATCGCGCTGCGGCGACGAGCGGCACGACAGTAATAGCTGTGAGGAGTGATCGTTCGGGCGGCGAGGAGAGCCTCGCCGCCCTTGCGTCGCCCGGCTGCGGCGGCACACATAGATTACGGAGGGCGACATCGCTGTGCGACCATATCGTCACCTGCATCTTCTGATCGCCCTTGCGCTGTCGCTGCTCCTGGTGGCGTGTGGCGGGTCCACCGACGCGACCCCCCGGCCGGCGACGACGAGCGCCCCGGTGGCGACCACGTTGCCGACGACCGCGCCCCTCGCCGCGACGGCGACGGCAGGGCGCCCGACCGTCGGCCCGACTGTCCCGGTGGCGAGTGCGGCGGCGACGACACCCGCGACTGCCCCGGCGATCGCATCCGGCAGCCCCGGGGCGATGCCGGGTCAAGCGGGGGTGCGGATCGTCGATTTCGCCTTCGAGCCCCGCGTGCTTACCGTCCCGAGCGGGACCGAGGTGACATGGACGAACACGGGGGTGCAGCACACGGTGTACAGCCCGGACAAGGTCTTCGGGTCGGAGATCCTGGAGAAGGGGCAGACGTATCGCTTCACCTTCGCCAAGCCGGGCACCTACAACTACACCTGCGGGCTGCACCCCGAGATGAAGGCAACCATCGTCGTCACATGAGCGTCGGACCAAACGAAGCAAACCGGATTGGTGGCATTCCCGCGCATGGCAAAGCTGATAGTGCGATGCCATTCCGATCCCGGGTCGCCGCTCTCTCGCGCCGTTCTGACACTACGCACCTCATGAGCTATTCCTTTCAAGTCAGCGACGAGAGCAGAGCATAACTGCGCTCCTGACGCGTTTACAACTGGCTTCGCAATCTTTGGACGCATACTGTTCTCATTCACCATTTCTCAAACTCATCGTGTCAATCTGGTGTATACTCGTGTATCTATCCACAACAAACGGTTGCGAAGCAGGGGGAGATCATGGCAGACGCGCAAGCAGCGGTTCAGACTCTTCTCGATGACCTTATCGCCTTGGGTATCGAGCAGGGAGTCCAGGTCTCCGCGTATCGCGATGGGGAGCAGGTCGTGGATGCGTGGGCGGGCATCGCGGACCCGGCGACTGGGCAGTCCGTGGACGGCGAAACGTTGTTCACAGTCTTTTCCGTCTCCAAAGGAATCACGGCGACGGTCATCCATATGCTGGCGGAGGGCGGCCACCTTTCCTATGAAGAACCCGTCGCCACCTACTGGCCGGAGTTCGCCAATCACGGCAAAGAGCGAATCACCCTGCGTCATGTGCTCGCGCATCAGGCGGGCGTGCCACAGATGCCGAGCAGTCAGCCGGAAGCCCTCACCGATTGGGATGCGATCTGTGCGGGGATCGCGGACGCAACGCCACTGTGGGAACCGGGCACGAAGACGGGCTATCATGGCCTGACTTACGGCTTCATCCTCGGGGAAGTAGCGCGGCGCGTGGACGGGCGACCGATCGCACAGATCGTGCAGGGTGATGTCTGCCAGCCGCTGGGTATCCGCTCTCTCTTCTTCGGTATCCCCGATGACGTCGAGCCGCGCGTCGCGCCATTGGAGAACGACGCCTCCATCGACACCGCACCGCCGCCGCCGCCGGATTCGTATTTCGAGCGCGCGATGCCGGGGTTGCGCTTCGGCAATCAGACCTTCAACCGGCCTGAGATTCGCCGCGCGTCCATTCCCGGCGGGGGCGGCATTATGAATGCGCGCGCGCTTGCCCGGCACTACGCCGCGCTCGTCGGCGATGGCGTGGGCGGTGTTCGATTGCTCCCGCCGGAACGCGTGAGAATCGCCACAGGTCTCCAAACGGATGCGGACGACGTGGTGCTCGGCATGCCGGTGCGCAAGGCGCTCGGTTATGGGCTCGGCGGGCCGCTCTCGCCATTTGGCGAGCGGATCACGGCATTCGGGCACGGCGGCTACGGCGGTGCGACCGGCTTTGCCGACCCGCAGTACGGCCTCGCCTTCGCGCTGACGAAGAACCGGCTCGCGTTCAGTGCGCCGGGCGAGAGCACAGCGAATAAAGTGGCGCAGACGGTGCGCCGTGCGCTCGGTATTCCGGAGGCATAGGAAGAACCCATCGGTCCTGCCTAGATGATTGCCAAAATACGTGAAGGATCATGGCTCTTGCTCATTCGCGATACTGATGGCGAAGTCGTCGGAGGAACGTACGGACGTGGCAAACGAGCCACGATCCGACCAATCAGTGGTGGTATTTCCTGCCGTTTCTGACTTTGCCAGCAGTATCGAGAGTGGTCAAGAGCCCCCATCCTGTGACGAGGTATGCGAACGCGAGCGGGATGTGAAGGACGCGGTCGGTACCGTCCTCACTGACCGACCGTTTCCGGCTCACTATTCTGGGCGCCCCCATGGATCGCGGTACCCGACGCACATCGCTCTTCCACTGCCCCTTCCGCGACAGAGATACCGCGCGGTGTACGCAGCGACGGTCGGTCGCTCCCGTCTCCGCGATCGTGTAGTCTCACGTGTTCGCGCCGATACCGGCTGATTTCCGCGTCGTGGACATAGAGCAATCGGCCCTCGCGCATGGTGGCCAGGACACCTTTGCGCGCTTGGAAGACCAGGGTGCTATACGGCACGCCGAGCAAGTCCGCCCCCTGATGCAGCGTATGCAGCCCACGTGCCGTGCGGTCGGCCTCCCGCCGGGCACGCGCCTCGGCACGCTCTCTCTTCATCCGCGCCTGGATCTCGATCGCGTGCACCGTGGCCCATGTCCGTGCCTGGCGACGCGTCTTCTCGCGTTGCTCGGGATGTGTTGCCAGGTACTCGCGGCGCCGGATCGGTTCACAGTCCCGGCAGTGGGCGCTCGAATACACCTGGTCGCGCGGGAAGGTGCGCCCGCACCGACTGCAGACGCGGCTTGCGCTTGCCTGCCGTGGCATACGCCCTCCTTCCGGTGCCACACTGCTCCCGCCTTATCGGCGGCAGGATCACGCGCTACTGCTTCAGGCCAAGTTGGTTGAAGATGCCCACCATCCGGTCGTGCGCCGCCTTCACCGCGTCCGGCACCTTCGTGCCCTTTTGGATGATGTCGCCCATCATGTCGGAAAGGATGTACTGACTTTTCACCGCGCTGTACCCCGGGCTGACCGCCTGCGGGAAGCCGAAGCCCGTCTTGCTCTTGATCGGCAGCTTCGCCTCGATCACCTGGCGCAGCGCCGGGAAGGAAGGGTCGCCGCTCGTGTAGAAGGGATCGGCATCCCACACCTTCTTGTACGCCGGCATGTTCAGGCCGTTGGACGGCTTGGAGATATTGATGAACGAACTGGGGGCGACCAGGTACTTCGCCATCTCCTTCGCTATCTCCGGGTTCTTGCCGTTCTTGAAGAGCGTGAAGTAGAAAAACCCCGGCGTCGCGATGATCTGATCCGTGCCCGGGCCGGTCACACCGGCCAGAACCGCCGTCTTGTCGTAGACCGGGTTACTCTGCGCCTTGGACTGTGCGTAGAGCGTGTAGCCGTTCTGGGTGATGCCGAGCGTCCCGGCCAGCCACGCCTCGTTGTTGGACGGATCTGTCCACCCCTCGACGCCGGGCGGCAGCATGTTCTTGTACTTCGGGTTGGTGTGAATGTCGGCGAGGAATTGGATCGCGGCGACCGTCTCGGGCGAGTTGAAGGTCACCTTCTGCCCGTCGTTGCTGTTGATTGCGCCGCCGTACGCCCAAAGGATGCTCTCCACCTGGTAGTTGCCGTCGCCGCTGCGGTTGGTCGTCATGCCCCAGCCGTAGCGGTTCTTGGCCGGATCCGAGATCTGCAGGGCGATATCGCGCATGTTCTCGAAGGTCTTCATCTCCTCCGGCTTGATCCCCTTCTCCGCGAACCAGTCCTTGCGCACGAACAGGCCGTTCGCCTGCGTGGAGTAGGGGATGCCGTACCATTTGTTGTCGATGACCAGCTCGAACTTGTAGGCGTCCTCGACGGGGCCGTGGGCGTCCTGGAGTTGGTTGACGACATCGGTCACGTCGAGGAGATCGCCGAACTGTGCCCATTGCGGGGCGTATCCTGCGCCGTAGAAGAGCACGGGCGCATTGCCGGACTTGACCGCCGCGTCTTGCTTGGTCACCGTGTCGCCGGTGTCGACGTTCTGGTGGCTGTTGTCGATCGTCGCGCCGGTCAGCTGGGCGAACTTCATCAGCTCCTGATCGTAGGCCTGCTCGGTGCCCTTGAAATACTCCTGGCGGGCGAGCGTCGTGATCGTCTGCCCCTTGAACGCGCCCGCGGCGGGCGGCGGGATCGGTTTGATGGTGCCGGAGGCGACCGCGCTGCCGCTCGGGGCGGTCGTGCCGCTCGCTGCGGCGCTACTGGCGGGGGCGGTGGTGGCACCGGTAGCGACGCTTACGGCGGGCTTCGTCGCGGCTGCCGGTGCGGTGGTCGCTGCCGCGCTCGTCGTCGGCGCTGCACCGGTGGTCGAGGCGGCGCCCGTCGTCGGCTTGGCTGCCGGGGTGTCCGTGGCTGTGCTGCCACCACAGGCGGCGAGGATCGCCGTCGCTGCGCTCGCCGCCACGCCACCGAGAAAACTCCGCCGAGTCACGTGAGCGTTTCGCATGTTGCACAACCATCCTTTTGTCACTGACGTATCGCAACGATCGCCATCCCTGGCGGGCGCGAGGAGCAGTGTTGGCCAGATCGGAGTCCGCAACTCCGCATCACAGAGGCCACCATCGCTGATCTCAGCGTTGCCAAAAAGCGTAATCCGCACCTTACTGGACGATTGCCGATTAGATTACTCTATGCCAAGCCTTTTTGTCAAGTGAAAACGCGAACCGCTCAGGGCAATCGCGTCTCAATTTCGGGCAATTTTCACCGATGTTTCTCAGGACGACGACCCTCTCTCCCGTCACGTCGTGGTCGCATTCGCTTCGCCCCGCTCCCCGGAGAGGAGCCTTCGGCGGCGCGGGGCGATCAGGCGGGCGTGGAGAATATGATTTGTCGGTCGGATGAGCCAACAACCGACGAATCTACGGCGGCACGCTCCGTCTTATGATCCTTGACATATATGGGTCGCAGCTCTAGGACACATGCGTCGGGTCAGCAGATCGCTGAAACCTTGCAGTCGCTGGAATGCATTGCTCCTTCCCCGCTCGGTTCGTCTCGTCCTGAGCGCCCATATGTGTCAAGTCAGTTGGTTCTGCCTCACTCTCGGTGCAGCCAAAAAGCGCGAGACTGGCAATGGGACACAGGAAACGTCCTGCCGGAATATCGCGCGAAGTTGTCGATACTGAGCGTCCCGTTCCTGCTTGCTGGGTAGGCCCAGATGAGCAAACATGGTGCATCGAGATTGAGCAAGAACCCACATTCATACGGCGAGGCGTGGTTATAAGAAGGCAATTTCTCGAAACTGACAGTCAATCTAGGGTCTACCCCACTCTGGTATCAGGCTCATTTCTGTCCAGGCGTCAATCCAGGATCGATTCACTTGTTCCTTGACACTTGCCCCGTGACTTCAAGGGCCCTTTGCTGACAAGCCGTGCCCCAGGACGCGCAGCACCGCGATGATAACGGCGAGCAGCAGGCGGTAGAGCGCCACCAGTGGAGCGATATTGCCGCGCGAAGGGAGCGGCCCGGGTCGCATGTCGTCGCTCGCTTTCTCTCACCACTCGCGCGGAGCAGCGGATGGATCACCACACGCGCCCTACCCGCCGAGCGTCGGCGCGGCGATCACGATGGTCTCGTTCTGCTTGGCGAGATCGAGCGTCCAGCGGGCGATCGGGATAGTGACGGGGACGACGGACGCCTGCTCGGACACAATGAGCCGCACGATATCCGCGTTTGTCAGTTGGATGTACAGGTCCACGTCCACATCCTCGCCCCGCATGGGGGAACCGACGAGGGCATTGACGGATGCTGCGGGCACCGAGCCACGGACATGCTGCGTCTCGACACCGTTCACCGTCACCATCGCGACCAGTTGCCAGTCACGCCCTTTCCCGAGGATGGCGGGGACGCCGCCCTGCGTATCGAAGAGGAATCCTGCGTCGTAGGAGAACCCGGCGGGTGCCTTCTCCCATGTGCCGGTGGGCATACTCATCAGGTAGCCGTCGTTGCCGATCTGGATCAGCCGCAGCTGCGTGGTCACCGAGCTCGCGGACAGCGTCGCCGTCAGCGACACCCGATCGGGGCGGAGGAGATCGCCCGCTGCCGCCGTCAGTGCCTGCGTCCGGCCCGCGTCGAGATAGAGCCCCCCGTCGGTGGTCAGCACGAAGTGCAGCGCACGCACCTGCTCGAAGCGCGCCCGCGCCGTGTCCACGGCGGCCTGCGCCTGTGGGCCCACTGCGGTGGGGGATGCGGGCACGGCACGGCCGGCGGTGCCCGCGACGGCACTCGCAAACGTGGTGCTGGTCGCGCCGGGGGTGTCGCGCGCGGCCGCGGTCGGCGGGGGCGGCGTGGCGGTCGGAGATGGGGTGGCAGCGACGGGCGTGGCGGTGGCGGCGACGGTGGGGGCAGTGGCCACAGGCGCGCGGTTCGCCGCCGTCAGCGCGGACGGCGTGGGCGGGCGGCGCGGGACGCCGAGCAGCGCTGCGGTGCATAGGAGCGCCATCGCCACGATGAGAAGTAGCGGGATTGCCAGGTCCTCCCAGCCGATGATCCCCTCGCCCGCCCCACCGCCGTCTCCCCGGCGTTCGCGATGAATGAGCAGCATGATGATGCCCAGCAGCGCGATCGTCGCCGCACCAAGCAGTAGAATCACCACCCAGTTCCTCCCCTCGTTCGCCATCGGGCTGCCCGCCCGACGGCCCGGATGTCGGTGCCGCGTCAGCCGGTGCGATCGAGGCCCCGGAAGGTCTCCGGTGCCATGAACGGAGTATAGACGAATCCACGCGCGTGTTTCGGCCGGTGGATCGCCGGGCTCCGTGTCGGCTGCGCGCCATCGCAAGGGCGCATTTCGTCCCCAGTCCCGCGCGACACGGCGCGGATTGCGCACCGATTGCGCGGGCGATCGCCCGCAGCACCGCATTGCGAACACGCGCGCGGATGACTTGCGGACGGCGCAAGGCTCGCTTCATTGCCGGGACTGGGCAGTGACGACCGGTTGACGCCCGTTCGTCACCCCTTCCGCTTCCGGCGACGATCATCGGTGGTGGACTGCGATCTGCTTCCTGCTGCACCGGGACGCGGTGCACATCATGTGTCGTCGTTGACCGCCAGTCGGGGTGCGGCTGCGTCCGTCGCTGGGACCGGACCATTGAGGGAACGATACAGCGTCGCCCGCGAGATGCCAAGCGACTGGCAGATGTCGGCGATCGAGTGGGTGTGGTCGGCATAGAGCGCCCGGGCCATCGCGACCTTGGTCGGTGTTCCCAGTTTCTTCGGCCGTCCCCCCATCCGCCCGCGCGCCCGCGCGGCGGTGAGGCCCGCCTGCGTCCGCTCGCGGATGATGTCCCGCTCGAACTCGGCAAGCGCCCCGAAGACATGGAAGATCAATTTCCCGCCGGAAGTCGTCGTGTCGATCTGTTCGGTCAGGCTCTTGAAGCCGATCCCCCGCTCATTGAGGCGGGTGATCACGTCGATCAGATACTTCAACGAGCGCCCCAGGCGGTCGAGCCGCCACACAACCAGCACGTCCCCTTCGCGGAGATAGTCGAGCGCCTGATCCAATCCGGGCCGGTCGCTACGACTCCCGCTCATCGTGTCGGTGAAGATGCGGTCGCACTGGGCGGCGGTAAGCGCATCCCGCTGCAAATCAAGAATCTGCTCAAACGTCGAGACGCGGGCGTAGCCGATGGTGTTCGTCATGGAGCAATTATCTCAGAAATCAGTGCGAAAGGCAAGTGCTGAGACGGAGAAAACGAGACGGGTTTCTGAACGCGATCCATTGGCGAAATGGGGAAACGCCTCCTGTCGCAAAAAGGGTCGAGCCTGTTGATAAATGCCGCCCTCAGGCGGTAGCATCCTTCTTCGATCCATAGTGAAGGGAGGTGCGCCATGCTCGGTCCAGTGAAGGCCCGCGATCTCGACCGCCCGGTCCTGGTCGCCATCGAGTCGTCTATCCCCAAGGATCATTTTTTGAGATCCCGAAACAAGTGCTGATACGTCGCTTCGCTCTCGGTATCGGAAACCTCGACCGCGAGAATCTCCCGATGCCCGTCCGCGCGGACACCGGCGACGATGAGCACGCCCTGGCTGACGATCTGCCCACCTTGCCGGACATGCTCGTAGCGCGCATCAACGCTCAGGTACGGATAGGTTGTCTCCGTCAGGGGCCGGTGCCGCCATGCGTCCAGTTCCGTGTCCAGTTGCCCGGCCAACTCGGACACCAGACTCTTCGAGAAACTCGTCCCGCACAGCACTTCGGTGATCTCCCGCACTTTGCGCGTCGAGACGCCTTCGACGTACATCTCCATAAGGGCGAGCACGAGGGCCTTCTCGTTGCGTTGGTAGCGGGCGAAGAGTTGCGTGGAGAAGGTCCCGTCACGATCCTGCGGCACCTGCAAGGTGAGCGTGCCGACGCGGGTGTTCAGTTGCCGCGGTTTGTACCCGTTGCGGTAGCCGCGCCGGTCGGCATTGCGCTCATAGGGGTCAGCGTGCAGATGTGCCGTCATCTCGGTTTCGAGCACGGCTTGGACGACGCGCTCGACGAGGACACGGAGAAAATCGGGATCGTCGGTCAAGACGGATTGGGTTGCTGCTGTGATGCCAGTACGCGGTCGGTGTGCCATTGTATTCCTCCTTCGATCCGGTTTGTTGCTAGTACCGATCGTGGAGGACGATGGCTACCGTGACGAGCCATCTTCAAATTACAGAAGTTTCCGGGCTCAACCAGACCGTCCGCAGACGTTCGCAGTGCCGCCGAATTATCGTGCACGGTGTGAAAGCGCACAATCTCCTACACCGAAGGCGCGACGGCGATAGCTGGTACTGCTGCTCGGAGAACGCAAGCAGTTCGCGCCTGAATTGGGCCGTCATAGCCGCCCCAATTGAGAGACGCGCAAGTGATGTGAAATGACTCGTGCTCCCTGAGATATGCCGCTTGCCGTGTCGGTACGTAGGTCGCCGTTGACTGTTCTCTCTGGCGTCACCTCTTGGTATCGTGTCAGGAACGACTAAGCAGGGTTTATGGCGTTGTAACAGCAAAAACGAACATGTACGAATCCCGATAAACAAGATGTGCTACAATGCGAGAATAGTTGCCGGTATGCGATGAGAGCAGACGTCGGCGGTTTACATCCTCTCGCTCCGGTCGGACGAATCCAGATATCCCCGCGAGAACCGCCCTGCCGGATTGGGCGGTTTGTGTATCCATAGGGAGATGAGGCGTGAACACGCATCAGGAGTATCCTGCCTTCCATCACCAGAAGCCAATGCTCGGCGTCCTTGTGTCGCTGCGGGCGTCTGGCCTCGGTGTGGATGTCGATGCGGTGGTCCGGTCGTTTGCCGACCGGGCGCTCCATGCGCTGGAAGCGGCTGGTGGCGCGCCCGTGCTGATTGATGTCACCGCCGGTGCGTGCCCCGACCCAGCGACGTTGGTTGACCAATGCGCGGGGTTGGTGATACTCGGCGGGGCAGACATCGATCCGGCGTTCTATGGCGATCATCCACACCCAGCGACCTATGGCGTGGACGCGGATGCGGATCGGTACGAGATTGCGGCAGTTCGCGTCGCGCTCGATGGTGGCACGCCGGTTGTTGGCATCTGCCGAGGCATGCAGGTGATGAATGTGGCATGCGGCGGTACGCTGGTACAGGACCTTGGTGCGGATACGCCGCATCACGGCCCACCGCAAGGGATCATGGTGACGCAACAAATAGATATTCACGCCGACTCGCGGCTTGGTGGCATCCTGGGCCGACCCAAGGTTACTGTGCGGACCGGAAACCACCAGGCCGTGCGGGATGTGGCGGATGGCTTCAGGGTCGTTGCGCGTGCTGGCGATGGCGTGGTCGAGGCCATCGAGCACGCGACCGCGTGGATGATCGGGGTGCAGTGGCATCCGGAGGATCCCCTCGCCGAAGTGCAAGACCTCGCCGCCATCGCGAAAGCCCTGGTCGAGCAAGCAGCCATGCATGACCTCGCGCGAGATGCGCGGAGTACAAACGGTGATGGCATGATGGTTACTCGTTAGCCGATCATCGCCCTGTTTTTCATGCTATACTTGACAGAACGTCCGCTTTTTTCTTGTTGCGGTGTTTAATAAGTGAAACACGGTAGCTTGTTTTTCGTATCTCATACATGTAGCCGCACATGGGGTGCGAATTGGATTCATGAAAGCGAATTGAACGATGACGATAGCGGAATCACGGACGACGAATGATGACAGTGTCATCCTCGATGCAATCGCGCATACTAATCACCGAGCGGCGATCTATCACCATAGCCCACCGATTCAGGATGCCGATGAATTGGTGCTGATCGAGCGAGCAATCGCTGGCGATGAGCGGGCATTCGCTGAACTCGTCACACGCTATCAGACGGCGGTGTACAACCTCGCCTACCGGATGCTCAGCGACGCGGGTGAAGCCGAAGACGCCGCGCAGGAAGTCTTTTTGCGCATTTATCGGCGTCTCGCGACGTATGATGCCGACCACCGTTTCTCGACATGGGTGCTTTCGATTGCCAGTCATTACTGTATTGATTTGTTGCGACGGAAGCGGCCGTGGCTCGTGCCATTAGAGAATATTTCCAACTGGATGCGGGCGCATTCGCGTGGGCCGGAGGCGGCGGCATTGGTGCAAGAGCAGCAGGATACGGTGCGCAATCTACTCGCGAAGTTACCTGAACACTACCGGCTCGTGCTGCTCCTGCGATACTGGCATGATCTCGGGTATGAGGAGATCGCTCAGGTCGTTGATCTCCCCGTGAGCACAATTAAGGCACGCCTGCATCGCGCGCGGAACGCACTGGCGGCGCTGGTCAACGGCGATGGGAGGCTTGCCGATGCATTGCAAGCCCACTCGTAGTCTCCTCCTGCAATCGCTCGAATCTCCCCTTGATGCCGAGACGCAGCGCGGGGTAGAGACGCATGTCGCGGAATGCACCGAGTGCCGCCGGTTCGCCGAGGCGATGCACATGTGGCCCGCGCACGCTGCCGCCCAGCAACGACGACGCAGCGCGCCGGATCTGACCGAGCGGGTGCTCGCCAATGTGCGCCCCTTGCCACCGCCGTGGGTCTACCGGCATGAGCAGCAAAACAAACAGATGCCGCAATTCGTCGCCTTTGTGGTCGGCGCGTTGGGTGTCTCGCTGGCGTTTCTGATGCTCTGCCTGACGTTCGTCGTGGCAATCGCGGGGAATCCGTCACCGGGATCGGGCCGACAACAGGAATTGATGGTGCCAGAAGTGTGGCACGATGTCCAGATCTGGATGAATGGCGTACCGAACGATCATGCCCACGCGGCCGTGACGCTCGTCGCCGCGCTCGCGTTTATTGCGCTCATTGTGGCATGGTTCCGTACTCTGGCTGCACATGTTGGCCGCAACCGCTAGTTATCCGACACCCGAGCCGATCCCGGTTCCAACGCCGATCCCAATGCCGATCATCCGCGTTGAGGGTGCGACGCGCCAGTACACGACGGGCCGCGGTATCGTGACGGCACTGCACGAGGCGACATTCTCCATTGCGCGCGGCGAGTGGGTAGCAATTGTCGGCCCATCGGGCAGTGGCAAGAGTACCCTAATGAATCTGCTTGCCGGCATTGACCGGGCAAGCGCGGGCGCGGTGTGGGTCAACGGCCAGGAGTTGACACATCTCTCGGAGGAACGGCTGGCGCGCTGGCGTGGCCGACAAGTTGGCATCGTCTTCCAGTTCTTCCAGTTAATGCCGACGCTGACAGCGGTCGAAAACGTCGTCCTGCCGATGGAACTACGCGGGTGGCGTGGCGAGCGACGGAAACGCGCAATGGCGCTGCTGGAGCGCGTTGGTGTTGCCGATCTCGCGGCCAGCCTGCCCGCGCAGATGTCGGGTGGGGAGCAGCAGCGGGTCGCGATTGCCCGCGCCCTTGCTAACGATCCGGCCATTCTGCTTGCGGACGAACCGACCGGCAATCTCGACTCCGCGACGGGCGAACGCATTATCACATTGCTGGCCGATCTCGCCGATGGTGAGCGCACGCTCCTGATCGTCACGCATGACGCGCGCCTGGCGTCCCGCGCACCGCGCACGATTGGGCTTGCGGATGGTGCCATCATGCAGGACACTACGCGTGCCGACGCTGTACCGGTCCAGACCGGAATCGCGCATGCGGAGCAGACAGGTTCAGTGTGAGAGGGTGGGCGCGGCGCGACGGATCGGTAGAGCACGCGCATGACGGTACTGGTCACCAAGACAATCCGCGATTTCGGTGTGCGCCGTCTCCGGTCGGCGCTTTTGCTGCTCGGCATCATTATTGGTGTCGCGGGCGTCGTGGCGATCGCTTACACTGCCCGCAACCTCGCCGGGGCGCAACGCGCCGCGTATGTCTCCGCCTCACAAGCTGATCTCTTCATCGGTGTACGAAACTTCCCTGTTGGACTTGAGAATGTCATCCAGGAGAACGACAACGTCAAAACCGTCGAATCGCGCGTCGGCGATTATCTCCAATGGTCGAATGGTGGCCCCTACCGGGACGTGTTGATCTATGGTGTGCATGACTTCAGCAACATCCAGATTAACCGCCCGACGCTGATCGCGGGACACTGGCCGGGCAAGGGCGAGGCGGTGCTCGATTATTCTTCTCAGCGGCTGCAACCCGTCGCGATGGGAGATACGATTGCGCTTCGGGAGAGCGTCGCGACGGAACCGGTCTATGCACGCATCAGTGGCTTTACGCGCACACCCGGCGAGGCGGACGCCTCGATTCAGGATCGCGCGACCGGCTACGCGCCCGCATTAGATGTGCAGTTGTGGCGCCAGGAGCCGGGTGACAATCAACTGCTCGTGCGCCTCAACGAGTTACGGCGGGCGACAGAGACGCAGCAAGCGATCATTCGCGTGTTGGATAAGCGGGGTATCGCGCATGGGTCGGGTGTGATCCGGGACCCACAGCAAGCAGTGGGGACAAAGGAACTCGGCGCGCTCCTGCTCCTCATGTCGGTCTTCTCGGTGATCGGCGTCGTGCTCAGCGGCTTTCTCGTCTGGAACACGATGGCGGCGGTGATGTCGGAGGAGATGCGGCAGGTCGGTATCCTCCGGGCGATTGGCGCCAGTCGCTGGCAGGTCTTGCGCACCTATCTCCTGCCCGCGCTTATCGTCGGCTTTATCGGCAGCCTTGCGGGCATCGCTGTCGGGGTCATCGGTGGTGGCGCGTTGGCGGGGTTTCTCGGCGGGCTGATTGGTCTTGCCTTGCCGCCGTTCACGCTCGCGCCACGCGAGATACTGCTCGGCTTGCTGATTGGGCTGGGTGTGGGAATTGGCGCGGCGATCTTCCCCGCCTGGCAGGGAACACAGGTTACGGCGCTCGAGCTGCTGCGGAACTACGGCGTCCGCGCTGACTATGGCGTCGGCTTCGTGCAGCGGTCCCTCGCGCGGCTGCGAGGGACGAGCGCGATGCTGACGATGGCGGTGCGCAATACCTGGCGGCGGCGCGTTCGCTCGGTCGTGACGATACTCGTTGTCGGGGTCGGCGCGGCGGCGTTTATCGGCACGCAAGCCTTGAATGCCTCGGTGTCGCATACGATTGACACGCTCTACGCTACCTATGCCGCCGACGCCTGGCTGAGTTTCAACCGGCCAATGAATGTGCAATTCACCGGGGAACTGGCCCGCGATCATGACATCGTGGCGTCGGAAGGGTGGGTACGCGACGATGCGTATGTGCAACAGACGCTGACCGATCTCTGGGGTATTCCGGCCGATACGCAGCTCTATCTCCACGCGGTGACGGACGGGCGGTGGTTTCTCGCCCACAACCCCAACGAGATTGTGGTGGCGGCGAATCTCGCGCGCAGCCTCGGCTTGCACACCGGCGACCCGCTCACCGTCGTCTTTCGCAAGCGGCAGCAGACCTACAGCATCGTCGGGATCGTGGATGACGAAAGCACCTATCTCGGCAGCCGCGCGACCGGTAAGGTTTTCATGACGCCGGAGAACGCGAACAACCTCCGAGGGCGCGCCGATAGCGCGGACTTCTTCGCGGTCCGGTTCACGGACTCATCCGCGAATGGCGTGAATGCATCGCTGCGGCGGGTTGAACAACAGTTCCGCGTCTACGAGCCGCGAGCGCTTGCCGCCTATGAGGATCGCTCGAATACGCAGAACACGATCCGTATTCTGACCGTGCTCCTCGATGCGATGGTGATCGTCGTCGCCGCTATCGGCGTCGTCGGCCTGATCAACACGCTTATTCTCAATATTACCGAGCGGCGGCGCGAACTAGGTATCCTGCGTTCGATTGGCGCGGGTGGTGGGGCGCTGATCCGCCTGCTCGTTAGCGAGGGGCTTGTACTCGGCACGCTCGGCTACGGGATTGGGCTTGTGGGGGGCTATGCGCTCGCCCGGTATCTCGTCGCGCTCGCTGGGGCGGAACTCTTCCGCATGCAATTCACGCTTTCGCCGTTCGTGCTCCTGCTGACCGGCGTCTTGACGCTCGCCGTCGCGGCGGGCGCGAGCGTCGCGCCCGGCATTCTCGCGGCGCGGCTCCGGCCGATTGAGGCGGTACGCTATGAGTAAGCGGGCAGTAGTGACGTGCGGATTGCTGCTCGTCGTGGCCGTTGTCGGCGCTGCCGTCTGGGCGGGTTTCTTCCGCCCGCAGCGAGGGAGTGTCCACACCGTTGCGGTAGAGAAACGGGCCGCGTTGAGCGCGACCGTGCGGGCGACCGGGAAAGTGGACGTCACCGGGAAACTCCCCATCCCGCTCACGCAAGCAGGCACGATCCGCGTTTTGGCGGTCAAGGTTGGTGACGTTGTGCGCACGGGCGACCTGATTGCGGCGCTGGATGATGCGCGCCAGTATCAGGACCTTCAGGCGGCATCGGACGCCCTTGATGCGGCGCAGTACGGTTTGACGAATGCGCGCGCGCGCGGCACGGGGGACACCGCTGGTCGCGCGGCAATCGTCATCGCTGAGGCAACGGTGCAGGACGCACAACGGCGGCGTGATACGACGCGGGACGCGCTCCGACGGACCCTCGTACTCGCGCCGATTGACGGCACGATTCTTTCCGTCTCCGTCGTTGAGAAGGGAATCTACAATCAAGGGCAGGAAATCGCGCAAGTCGCGAACCTGCAAAATCTCATGCTAACCGTTGATCTGGACGAACTCGACGTACCGCGTCTCGGCGACAACCGTGCGGCAACGATCACCTTCGATGCCTTCCCCGGTAAAGAGATCATGGGAACACTCGCCTCCGTTGCACCAGTCGCGACGAACCGGGGTGGCCGAACGATCTATGAAGGCAATGTGACCTTCGCCCGCCCGACCGACCTCGCGCTACGACCGGGGATGGGTGCAGACGTCACCGTCGCGACGCGCACCGAGCAGAATGTTCTCGTCGTCCCAGACCTCGCAGTCGAGACAATCGGAGCGAAGACGTTTCTGACCGTTCTCCATACTGACGGCTCCCGCGAGCGCGTCGAAGTACGAACAGGCATCCGCGCGAATGGCGTCATTGTCATCGCGAGCGGCGTCAGCGAGGGCACGCGCGTCGTCGTGCCGTGAGGCGGAATGTGGTGGCGGCGGACTTTCGCCTGCCGTAGAGATCGGCAGGCGAAAGCCCGCCGCCACCGATTCTATGCATTTCCCCTTGCCAATTTGCTCTATGACGATGTCCCGCCGCTTTTTGACTCGACAGGCGGTTTCGTCCCTTCTTCGAGGACATTCGCGTACTGATTGATGCGGGATTTTGCCTCGCTGCCGAGCCGGTTAATCTCATCACTCAAACTGCCGACGCCCTGTTGAAGCATCTCGATCAGGCGGTCAATGGATTCCTCGATCAGCGGCATGTTCTCGCGCATCGCGTTCTGGAGTTGCTCGTCCATGTTCGCGAATTGGGCACCGAACATCGAAGACAGTTTCGTTCGCCCTTGCTCGCTACGCATGTACATAATGAGTGCTACCGCCCCCGCCGAGAGCGCGCCACCGGCACCGAAGCGCGCCGCCTTCTGTCCCTTGCTTTCCTGGTCATTCGTCGTTACCGCCATTGGTTGCCTCCTCTTTCTGATTGCCACATTGCAACTTGCGCGCCGCCAGTGCGATCTTGACTCACGCACCATCGTAGGCTTAGATACGATTCAGTAGTTCGACACGTTTGCTATCATATTCAGCCTGCGAGATCGCGCCGCGATCCCGCAGATCGGCGAGTTTCGCGATCAGCGTCGTTGCATCTTCACGACCGGCCATCGCGACGGGCGGCGCGATACGGTACCCACTTGTGCGATCAGTGTATGCATCGCGGGCCGCAAGCACCGCCCGTTTGAAGGCGAGCGGGTCGGCGATGTGTTCGAGTATATCTGAGCCAATGTCATTGCCAGTGACGATCTGCATATCGCCGTAATTCAGCATGCGCCCGAAGAGCGTTTGATTCAATACGAGGTCATTGATCATATTAAGCGACGAGTCAATTGAGTGTTTGCCGAGCAGGCCATACACCTGAATGACACGGTGATCGGTGATGATGTAATGCTCATTCCGCCAGCGCAGGAACTGAATACAGACTTGGAGGTAGAAGACGAGCGCTGCAGCCAGAAAAATGAATAGGACGATCAGGCCGACCCGGTCGTTCGTGATCTTCGCCTTTGCGACGATTCCAATGATGATGAGAAGGATCGTCAGAAAGGCGTTGCCGACGATCCGCTTCGCCAGTACCGTCCAGTGCGGATGGGCCGCGAACAGTTTTTCCTCGCCGATCCCAAGCAGGTCGTCAATGTAGGCCATCGCGCCTCTCCCTTTCCACCCGATAGCCGTCATCCATCCGTTGCAGCACGAGGGGTGACCGGAGGTCGCGCTCGGTCGCGGCACGAATCCACCGGCCAAGGACGATGCCTGCTTCGTCAAGGGCGTCCGGCGGTAACCGTACCTGCACGATCCGCGCGAGCGATTCGCGGGCGAGAAGACGAAGCGCCTTGATCGTCGCTGTCTCAATCGGCGGTGCGAGCACATCGAGTTGCTGACAGGCGGGGCAGAGCAACCCGCCTCGTTCGACGCTGTAGACGTAGGAGAAGTCCGGCGCGATCGGCGTATTGCATCCGGCGCATGCCGCCCAGGACGGTGCGAGGCCATTGAGCGTCAGGATGAATAACTCGAACCAGCGGCAGGTCGCCGAGGCGTCCGCGCCGACATCGAGCGCGACGAGCGCCGCGACAAAGGCATCGTAGAGCGTACGGCTGCCGCTCTCCTCTTCGGAAAAGGTGTCCACGAGTTCCGCGAGATAATAGGCAGGGCCGAGCAGGTCCAGGTCCGCACGGAGGCGCGCAAACGGTTCGATCATTTCGACCTGCGCGATCACATCGAGGTCATGCCCCTGCGCAAGCATCATCGCGCACCGGCAGAATGGCTCGAGGTGCCCGGACTTCTTGCTCGTCATCTTCCGCACGCCTTTGGCGACGGCGCGCACTTTGCCGCGATCAGGCGTGATGATCGTCAGAATGCGATCCGCCTCGCGCAGGTCCCGCCCGCGCAGGACGATCCCTTCGGTGCGATAGGTTCGTTGTCCCGTTCCGCGTGGCAACAGTCGCTCTCCTTTCGAGAGCATGAGTATCGCAGACGTCGCCCTCTCGCGCACCCCCAACCGCGTGCCGAGATCGCACGATAGAACGCGATATGCGATAGTACAGTGTGTGCGGTTGTCGCGATGGAGGTTTGGTCATGTATCTCGTGCTGGCGGTTCGGGTGCAGGGAACACCCCTGATCTTCGGAATACCACTCGCCTTTCTTGGTGGATTCCTCTCCTTTGTGTCGCCCTGCGTTCTGCCGCTCGTGCCAGGATACATCGGCTACCTCGCGGGAACGTCGGTCGCGGCGGGGAGCGCGCCGCCACGCCGGACGCTGCTCCTGAACGGCCTCGCCTTCGTGCTGGGCTTTTCGGCAGTCTTTACGATCTTCGGCGTGGCAATCGGGCAGTTTCTCACGAATGTCCAGTCAGCGCAGGGCTACGTCCGGTGGATCGGCGGCGTTGTGATTATCATTCTCGGTTTTCACACGCTCGGTCTGATCCGCATCCCGTTCCTGCATCGCACGATCAAAGTGCAGCCGGGCGCGAACTTTCTTAGCAGGAAACGCGGCGGGCTTGGCATTGTGGCGCATCCGCCCGCAGCGCTCGAACGTGTCGGCGAGACGCAGATGCCGGTCGTGGAGCGGCGGAGCGCGATAGGCACGTTTGGGCGGTCGTTTTTGATTGGGACGTTCTTCGCGGCCGGTTGGTCGCCGTGCGTCGGCCCAATCCTGACCGGCATTTATGGGGTCGTCGGCTCGCAACCCGCGAACGGTGGCATCCTTCTCTTCGCCTACTCGCTCGGTCTCGGTGTGCCCTTCTTGTGGGTCGCACTGCTTTTCGGCAAGGCAAGCGGCATGCTGCGTCGCGTCAATCGCTATTACGGTGTCATCTCGATCGTCAGCGGGCTTTTCCTGATCGGTATTGGCGTCCTTTTGTTGACCGATACAATGGCGCGCCTCGCGCAGTATGCACCTGCGATCAGTATCCCTGGGGTCACCTAAATCGGCGTGTACGCGGTCACGGCGATATGCCTGGTTCCTGTGGTATCATTCTGTCTGGTTGGAGTGGCGTGCGGGCGGCTTCAGAACGCCACTTTCGTGACTGTGGACGCAAACAATGGAGTTTGCCCCCATGACCCCCTCGCCAATGACCGACCGATCCACCGCGAACCATCGATCCGCCGTGACGGCATTCCTTGATGCAATCTGGTGGTTTTTTACCTCCGTCCGTGTCGCGCTCTGGTTAATTGGCACGACGATTTTCTGGGTGTTAGTGGCGACACTGGCGCAGTCAACGTTCCCCGCATACATCGCACGAACAATCCCCGCGCTGAGTGGCGTGATGCAGCATTGGGCGATATGGGCAGTCTGGGAGTCGCCGCTTTTCCTGCTGACGCTCGGCCTGCTCGTCGTTAGCATCATCCTCGGTGGGATGGTGAACCGGTGGCGGGGGATCGCGCAGCGTATCTGGCGCCCCAGCCTGCGGACATCCACCGGGTTCTTCAGCGCGGTAAAGACTGCGACCGCGCTCGACGTGCTGTCGCCGGATACGGGCATTGCCGCGTTTACCACGACGCTGGGCGCGCATCATTATCGTACGCTCACCTGGCGGGACGAGAAGAGCGGCGCGACGCATCTCTATGGCGATAAGAACCGCTACAGCCTGCTGGCGACCTTTCCCTTCCATACCGGCCTCGTGCTCCTGATGTTCGGGGCGATGATCGCCGCGACCTTTGGCTGGCGCGAAATCGGCTTCCTCGTACCGGACGGCTCGACCCGCGCAGTCGGGCACGGCACTGGCCTCACTGTGCGGAGCAATGGCTTCGTGGATGCGTATTACGACGACGGGCGCGCAAAGGATTACTATGCGGATGTCGCGATCGCTCGGGATGACCATGTCGTCAAAGCAGGCCGTCTGCGCGTCAACAGCCCGATCAGTTATGGCGGTGTCTCACTCCACCAAGCGGCGTTTGGGCAGGCGGCAAAGTTCCTTGTCACCGATGCGGCGACGGGTGTCACCCGGTGGGCCGACAGCATCCCCGTCTTTGTTTCGGATAATCGCACCTTCGCGCGGCAGTTCACGGATGGACTGGGCGAGTTCGAGCCAACCGGCGTGCAGCGGCTGGATGATCTTGGCATCACCGTGCGGCTGGTCACATCCGCCGGATCGAATGATGAGAAGATCGGCGTCGGCCAAATGGCGATCGCGATCTTCGATAATCGTGCAGTGAAAGCGGGCGCTGGGCCGATTGGCACGGGCAAACTCGATCCGGGCGGCTCCGTTACCATCGGCGGCCTCACTTTCACGTTTCAGCGCGAAGTGCGTTTCACTGGCTTGCAGATCACGCACAATCCCGGCCTGCCAATCATTATTGCCGCAGCGGCGATGATCTTTTTCAGCATTATGGTAACGTTCTACGTGCCGCACCGTCGCGTGCGCGCCTTGGTCGTGCCGCAACCGGATGGTGCCGCGCGGATGCACATCGGCGCGCAGGTGAAGTTGGACATCTTCGGCGCAAAAGAATACGAGCGGCTCGCGGCGGAGATTGCGGAGCGGGCCAGCGCCGCAGCGCGCGATGGCGTCCGCGCCGCTGATCGAGATCGTACGCGACCGGAACCGGTACCAGAACCGGCCACGCTCGTCAGTGACTAATCCGCCCGTGTGACGGACGAAGGGGTTGTGAGAGATGCTGGGAGCACTGAAGTTTTCATCGTATTGCTTGTACGGCGCCTTTTTCTGCGCGATCGTCTCCACGATCCTCTATGCTGTCTACGGTATCGGGCTCTTCCGCGTCCGTGCCGCGCGGATGCAGACGACGACGGGCGACACGATCACTACCGGCGTGACCGCGCATCGGACGCCGGGTGGCCCAACGACCATTGGATACCTCGCGACCTACATGCAGCGTTCCGTCCTGCTCTTCATGATCGGCGCGCTCGCCTTCCGCACCATTGTCTCGAAGCGCGGTCCCTACGGCAATATGTACGAGTTCGCGCTCGCGTTCGCGACGACGATTTGCTTTGCCTACTATATAATGTCACGCCTCTATCCCGTGCGAACGCTCGGCGCGCTGGCGATGGCGGCAGCCTCCACAATCATGTTCTACGGTATGACGCGCCCTGCCTCCGAGAAGGAGGTTGCGGGACTGATCCCCGCGTTGCAGAGCAAATGGATTGCCATTCATGTGCCGATGGCGATGCTCGCGTACGGCTTTTTCACAATTGGTTTCACGGCGGGCGCGATGTATCTCCTACAAGAGCGGTTGAAGACGGACAAATTACCGTCCCTCGATGTGCTTGACGAAGTGGGTTATCGCGCGACGGTGGTCGGGTTCCCCCTGATGTTCCTCACCCTCGTTCTCGGCGGCATCTGGGCATCGGAGGCCTGGGGCGGCTTCTGGACCTGGGATCCTAAGGAGACCTCCGCGCTCGTGACGTGGCTGATCTACGGCTTTTATATGCACGCCCGCGTTGTCCGGGGCATGAAGGGGCGCGGCACGGCGATCATTCTGATCGTCGGCTTCGCGGCGACGATTTTCACGTACTACGGCAACTACTGGTTTAGCGGATTGCACGGTTTCATCGGGCCTGGTGGCCTCGGTGGAGACTAAAACGATGGCGGAGCAGGCAGATACAGCCAGCGTACCGGAGACGTCCCCCCCGCTACGGACACTGCCGCGCGGCGTGCAGGTTGGCGTTGGTTTACTGCTTGCCGTCGCGATCATTCTCGGAGCCGCGTTGTTCAACCGCGACAGCGGCGGCGCGGGTCTCACCGACCCGGGCCGCACCGTTCCCCGGACAGGCGACCGCCTTGGCATATTGCCTCTCACCACGATGGATGGCACACCGTTCGATATGGCGACGTTGAACGGCCACCCGGTCTGGATCAACTTCTGGGCCTCGTGGTGTGGCCCGTGTAAGGCGGAGATGCCCGACCTGCAAACGGTCTACGCGCAGGAACGCGCCACGCATCCCGATCTCATTCTGCTGCTGGTCAACACTGCTGATGTGCGGCAGGATGGACTGAAGTATTACCGGGATTTGCGAATGACCGGTACACTGGTCTTCAACGACGGCTCGCGCGATGTCGGCCCATACCGGATCACGAATTTTCCCACACACCTGATGATTGACCGCGACAGCGTGGTCCAGCGCGTCCTGCAACAATCGCTTGACCCCCAGACCGCGCGCCAGGAGTTGCAGCATATCACCGGCTGACCGGTTGCTGGCGAATTGCGCACTCCCCGGACGCATGGTACGATTTCGCGTGATGGGCCTGTAGCTCAGCGGTAGAGCACTGGACTTTTAATCCATTGGTCGTGGGTTCGAATCCCACCGGGCTCACCATAAATCCACCGCTATACAAGGAAAAACCGCCCTACGTGTTCGGGCGGTTTCGTTGTGTCCATGCCATTACTTCACCGTTACTTCACGGACGCTTTCAGGCGACTCCGAACAGGGCCGCGCCGATGGCATCCGCCGCTGCTCGCTGCATGGACGGCAGGACGTGGCTGTAGGTATCGAGGGTGATGCCGATGCTCGCGTGCCCCAGCCGCTCGCTGACGACTTTCGGGTTGACGTTGTGCAGCAAGAGCAGCGTCGCGCATGTGTGGCGAAGGCCGTGCAGCGTGATCCGGGGAAGGGCGGCATCGTCGGGGTGATCCGCTTGCCGCTGCTTCTCAATCCGTGCCAGCAGCGCGAAGTATTCGCGGTCAACGTTGCGCGGGTGAATCCAGTTGCCGTCGGCGGTCGTGAAGACGAGATCGAGGTTGCGCCGCTCGTCAGTCCACGCGCGGCGTAGGAATGCTTGCCGCTCCCGATGCGCTTTCAAGGCGGCAAGGCACGATGAATCGAGTTCGATGGTACGCCGCCCGCTCCTGGTCTTCGGCTCACCGATGGATACCGCGCCGTTCACGTCCACGAGCGTTTGATGCACGCGGATCAATCCCTTCGTCATGTCTACGTCCTGCCAGCGCAAGCCGAGTGCTTCGCCGCGTCTCATGCCTGTTGTGAGTAACACGAGCCACAGCGGGGCGTAGGGCGCGTCCTGCGCCATTGTGAGGAACGTTCGGGCTTCGGTGGCGTTCCACACCTGCACTTGCGGGCGCGTGCCTTTTGGTGGCTTCACGGCATCCGCCACATTGCGATAGACAAGACCTTGCTCGAAGGCGTGTTGCAGGGCTTCGCGCATGATGCTGTGCAGGTACTTCACCGTGCGCGGTGACAATCCGCCCGGCTTACCGTCCATCCGTCCACCGCGCAACTTCGCGCTGTAGAGTTCTTGCAGGTGCGCGGGCATCAGGCGCGTGAGGGTGATGCTGCCGAAGGCGGGCACGAGATGGGTGCGGGTGTAACTCTCGTAACTGGCGTAGGTGGAGGGCCGCGTGTTATGCCGCGCGTACGATTCGAGCCAGAGCGTGAGATATTCGGCAACGGTCGTCTTGGATGGCTCGATCGCCGTGCCGCGCTCGATGTCCACGAGCCACTTGGCGAGTTCCTTTTCCGCTTCCTTCTTGGTCGAGAACGACTTGGAACGCTGACGCCGCTTGCCTGTTACCGGATCGGGCGGATATTCCACGCGGACAAGGTACGCCGTGCCGCGCGGCCCCACGATCTTCTGAATTCTGCCTGCCATCCGTCATCTCCCTATCCTACTGGGGCCGGAACACCCGGCCCCACGATTCCCTACGTTATGCCGCCGTCTCGCAATCGTCCGGCGTCGTCAACTCGTGACACGTCAGCATCCGGTCAATGCGGAACGTCTTCCACTCGCGCCGCATCGTGCAATAGCAGCGCGCGACGACCTTGTTCTCTTTCGTGAACGCGATGCTGTTCGGCCACAGTACCCGCGCATCCTGCCCGCCGTCCAATCCGACATAGAGCACGACCACCGCGCTACTGTCGCGCATTGCGTCGGCAACGGCGACGGCGGTAGCGAATGAGCCGAGGCAGCCGGAACGCTTGTAGTAGACAGCCATTGCCGTCGTGATGAGGTTGAAGTCGGTCTGTTGGTCAATCGTTGCAGGCAAGAGCATGCCGGACTTCGTGGTGATCGTGCGGGATGCGGTAGACTGTGCTGTGACCATGTGGGCTTACTCCCTCTGGTTGCCGCCCCGTCGGTGTTCAAGCACCGGCGGGGCATTTCGTTGTCAGGGAACCGTTTTCCTTGACATTCTCATATTAGCATAGTACGCTCTATATGTCAATAGGTATTGCGCTCAATATGTGAAACGCGT